>ENA-OSJC01000226-OSJC01000226.1-marine-metagenome-genome-assembly--contig:-NODE-226-length-57117-cov-7.183503_pt1 | contig 57117 bp, 82 predicted proteins | sample MGYA00237885_ERZ534234 | MGnify/ENA primary metagenome ERZ534234 (study PRJEB26413, sample SAMN06343907) | marine metagenome | isolation source: coastal waters | place: Atlantic Ocean: West Antarctic... | reverse complement strand
AGACTTATAAAACATTCACTACCTATCATAAACAGTTAGAAAAGGCTTACCTAACTCGTATCAAAGAAGAAACTGGTACTTTGCCTGTTTTGAATCCTGTAAAAATATAACAATACAACTTGACTTATAGTCTAATCTGTGCTATACTTACACAGTAATAGAATACTATTACGACACACAGTAACACACACAAAGGAGAAGTAAATGAGTTCAAATAATAAGAATGCGTATGAGATACGCACAGAAATACTAGGAATGGCCCAAAGTTTTGTTATGGATAAGTTTCATAATGAAAGAAACAACTGGGAAAATTCAACAGACAGGCATCCAGAAACAAGTGCTATATTGTCTACAGCGGATGCTCCAAAGTATCCTAAATCAAGTGAAATCCTAAAAGAAGCAGAGAAGTTATATTCTTTCGTTGAAAAGTAGGAAGTATCTAGATTAAGGGAAAGCCACTGAAAGGTGGCTTTTTTTATGACTATTTTATCGGTTGACATAACCAAGATTTCTTGTTATAATATATACAAGAATCAAATTATAAAGGTGTAAAGAAAATGTCAATTTTAAAGCCATATATTGCCTTTTTACTTGACATATTCTAAATACCATTGTATAATAATATAGTAAAACAAAACTTAATAGGAGATAACATGAGTACACGTGACGTAGTACAGGACATCGTAAAACATACAGCAGGTCTTGGATTTATAACAAATGTAAAAGTAACAGGTACAGATGAAGCAACAGAGCTAGATGCAATGGATGCAGATCGTACAGTTATTATGCATGCAGAGCTACATAATGCAGAGCCTGATTTTAAAGGTGAGTTTGGATTAGGCAACTTAGGTTTCCTTGCAGGCGTAACAGGGCTATTGAATTATCAAGCAGACGATGCAACAGTAGAAGTTGTATCACGAGAACGCAATGGAGTAACAACTCCAGACGCATTAATGTTTCGAGATGCAGATGGAAACACAGACCAATATCGCTTTATGTCAAAAGAGATTATTGAGCAAACACTACAAACTGTAAAGTTTAAAGGTGCTGATTGGGATGTTACATTTGAGCCAACTAAAAACAAAGTAGCAGAACTAAATGCTATTGCAGGTATTTACGGTGGCATCGAACCTAACTTTACAGTTAAGACAGAAGCAGGCGAATTGATTATTACAGTAGGTGCTCCAGATGGATCATTTACAGGTAAGCGTACATTTGCTAAAAACATTACAGGTGAACTTAATGAAGGCTATGCGTGGCCATTATCACAAGTACTAGCTATTCTAAAGCTAGGCATGTCAGGCGCATGTGTAATGCAAATCAGTGCAAGAGGTGCGTTGCAAATTAGCGTAGACTCAGGTATTGGCAAATACGATTACATCCTTCCAGCATTAACGGTATAACAATATGACTCCAAGTGTAAACCTCACAGAGAAGAATAAAGACTACGCAGTATTTTTGCCTAGTATTAGTAGCTTCTATAGTAAAATGATTAGTAACCAACGGAGAAATCCTGAGTACCTAAGTAACGAACGCATGCCTAATGGGTTCGAACACGGCATTGATGGTTGCGACTTCTTAAAAGAAATCGATACTTATTATAACTATAAGTGGGGTTTATACTCGGCAGGACATGCTACACGCGATACTGCTAAAAGTGATGTGCAAGAATGCATGATCCAGAAACGTGATAGAAATAAGAGTTTTATCTTAGGCGACAGTGGAGGATTCCAAATTGCTAAAGGTGTAATCCAAATGGATTGGGCTAACTTTAAAACTGAAGATGCTTTGCGTTCTCAAATATTAAACTGGTTAGAGCATACAGCAGATTACAGTATGGTGTTGGATATTCCTACATTGGCAGCATTGCCACCACTAAGTGAAAAGACTGGATTGAAAAGTTTTGCAGATTGTCTAGACTATACAATGTTTAATAATGATTACTTTGTTCGTAACAGACAAGGTAAGACTAAGTTCTTAAATGTATTACAAGGCAATGACGAACATACAGCAGACATTTGGTATGAAGCAACTAAGCATTATCCATTTGAAGGTTGGGCAATGGCGGGTTACAATATGAAGCAGTTGCATTTAATGTTACGCAGGCTTATTGTTATGCGTGATGAGAAGATGCTAGATCCTGGACGTGACTTAATTCACTATCTTGGTACAGCGAAACTTGATTGGGGTTGTGTGTTTACAGCTATTCAACGTAACCTACGTGAAACTGTTAATGAGAACATGATGGTTACATATGATGCGGCTAGTCCTTTTATTACAACAGCTAAAGGACAGATGTATACAACTAATAATCTACGTAATGATAAGTTTGGTTACGTAATGGAAAGCGCAATTGACGACAAGCGTTTTGCAGGCAATTACGACATGAAGTTTCCATTCAGTGGACCAATTGCAGACAGACTTACTATGGGTGACGTATGTTGGTACAAACCAGGTATGTTAAACAAAATTGGTAAAGAAGGCAAGACTAGTTGGGATAGCTTTAGTTACTTCTTAATGATGGCGCATAACGTTTACATGCACATCGACAGTGTACAAAGTGCAAATGCACTTGCGGACGTGGCAACAACCAGGTTCCAGACAAGTCATAAGCATTGGCAAAAAGTACGAGCTGGTAAGAAGATTGACGAGTTTGATGCATGGATTCCACGCAATACAATTTACGTGGTTAACTTTATTAACGAACTATTTAAAAGTGAAACACCTATGCAAATGTTAGATGAGGCTCAGCCTATGCTAGCAGACTTTAGCGGACAAAAGAGTATTAAAACAAGTGCAAGTGCATTTGATAGTTTGTTCGATGCTGCTTGGGGTGACCAAGGAGATGCAGACTTTACTGAAAATGAAACTGCAGATGCGGAAGCATTTTTGCAAGGTATTCAATAAAAGGAGAAGTTAAATGGGAGTAGGAACTATTAATAGTTTAAGAAGGCACAGAGATGCCGTTATGCAAAAGCATAAAACACTTGACAAATCTATAAAAGAAGCGTATAGTAAACATACAGGTGATATTGAACTTCATAAGATGAAAAAAGAGAAATTATCATTGAAAGAAGAGATTGTTGCTATTGATAAAACAATTGCGGAGCGAGTTGAGTAATGAAACGAGATTATGAATTAGATAGCGGCATTACTGGTGTTACTATGTTTACAGGTAAAGAAATTGAACACACACCTGCACATGGTATGCAAACACTGTTCGTTGTTGGTACTAATCATACAGTTGAAGACATTATGGAAAATGTAAGCAAGCACAATTGTACACACGTGTACTTGGGCGCTAATATGTCTTATACTCCAGAAGTACAATGGGACGAATTAGTATTAGGTTTGCTCAAAGAAGAAAGTGTTTGGGTTACATTAGATTTTGAAACTAAACATACAGAGTGGGTACTGGAAAGTGGCTACACTGAATATAGAAGATTTATTCCAATGATTAGTGTACGTTTACCGTACGTTAATCAACTGGGATACAATGCTTGTATTAAGATCGACGATAAAGATTTTAATGCAACTAACGATGGTGTGTGGGTTCATAGCTTACACAAATTAATGGACCGGAATGTATTTACAAACTGGGATCAATACACACAAGATCATATAATTAAATAGGAGAATATTATGGTTAAGAAAGTAAGACTATTGGACGAAACTGAAGTCCGTGCAGATGAAGAAACTCCAGTTGTTACAGCACCCCTTACTGATGGTACAATTGATGCAGAGAAACTAATGAAGTATCTCGAAGCTATTGACTGGAAACTATGGGAAATGTTAAAACTTGCTCGCAAGCATGACGAAGCTGGCGAGAAGTAGATGTTAACAGTTGACTCACGCAATATTTGGGTTACCTTTCAAAAAGAAGGTGTACACTTATATCCAGCGGCAGCTGATGATCCTGCACTAGCAACTGGTGGAGATGATGATGTAAGTTTCTTAGGATACGCACATCGACATATCTTTTGGTTTCGTGTAGAAATATCAGTAGTACACAATGATCGTGACATTGAGTTTATCCAATTTAAACGTTGGTTAGAATCTTTGTATAATGATTCCACTTTAACATTGAATCATAGATCATGTGAAATGATTGCTGAGGAACTAGCAGAGCAAATCTTTGCCAAGTACCCAGGTCGTACAGTTAAAATCAGCGTTGCTGAAGATAACGAAAACGGCGCTTCGATGACATTCAGTCATATTTAATAACAAACAATTTTGACACAAGGAAACATAACATGTCAAATACTATTAAAAATAAAACTAACACCCGCCCTAATGCATACCGCATTACAGGAAACTACAACATTAATGACGTGAAGTTTGATCTATTAAAAATTATTCAACCATACGATGGACTAATGCATAATGCGAAAGACGTACTTACTATTCGCAAATTGTTTATAGCTTATCTAACTGATCTCAAATACTCTTGGAAACTATTTAGTTTTGAGATGGAGAATGTTGAAAAAGAAAACGCATTTACATTTGATATTCAAGTGCAGATGCATCGTGAGCGTTCACCTAAGAAGCTCAAGATTCACGTGGGTAAGTTAGTTTACACACCTGAGGTAAACAATGTTTCGTAAACTATTTTATATGGGTCTCGAACCATATGAAGGCCGTTACACACTTCAATTGCAAGATTGGGCTGTGGCAGTCTTTGAAAAACGAGGAATAAACTATACTATTGTTCCAGGAGAAACTATCGATGACACTAAAGCTATTAGTGTTGGTCAGGTGTTAGACGCACATGGTCGTAGTTATTTTGGAATGTCGCAACTAATGAACCTAGTTCAGATGATGCGCAATGGTGAATGTACTGGCGAAGATGCAGTCTTCTTTGAAGATATGTTTCAACCTGGTATTGAATCGTTGCCATACATTATGAATCAGATTCCAGAAGAACAACGCCCTACAGTTTATGTAAGGTGCTTGGCACAAGCTGTTGATCCAGATGACTTCGTTCACGTATGGGGGATGAGTAAATGGATGAGCTTGTATGAGCAAATGGTTAATCAGTTTGCAACAGTGTTGGCTACTAATGAAGAGATGGTAGCTCACATGCGAATTGCTAATTGGGAAGCGCCACTGTACAATATCTCAGGATTAAGCTTCGGTAAAGAAGAAGTACAGGGTCGTGTTAACAATAACATTAAACCATTTGATCAACGTAACAACCGTGTAATTTTTGCTGCCCGATTCGATCAGGAGAAACAACCTGACTTTTACATGGATGTTATTGAGATGGTATTGCAACAAAGGCCAGATGTCGAATTTGCAGTACTAAGCGGTGGGCCACTACGTAGTAATAATCAGAAGTACTTGGATCGTGCATATCAAATGCAAAGTGATAAGAAACTTGTGATATACGAAGACCTAAAGAAAGATCAATACTATGATATCGTTAATGATAGCAGAGTAATGTTCAATTGTGCATTGCAAGACTGGGTATCTAATACCGTTAGTGAAGCAGATGCATTAGGTTGTAATGTAGTTTACCCAGCATATCGTAGCTTTCCTGAAACGTTTGCAAACGATCACACACGTTTATATTCACCATGGAGCAAAGAACATGCAGTTGAAAAGATCCTTGCAGGACTTGATGCACCTTCTGAGAACATGGGGAAAATTAGTGATTGGAACAACGGCACTATCGATCGTATGATTGATATTATGCAAGGAAAAGGAGAACAATGGCTACGTAGTGGTAACCGTTATCGAGACCATGTTGCGGAGGCAAAATACGCATGAAGGTAGTTGTAACAGGAGCGGCTGGATATATTGGCAGTCAAACATGTAAGACATTAATGTTAGCAGGGCACGAAGTTATTGGTACAGACAGGCACAGGCCACGTCACGATTATTACACAGTATTCCACAATGATCGAGACTATAACGATATCCAAGACCTATTGCTTGGAGTCGATGCAGTTGTACACATAGCGGCCACTAGTTTGGTTGGGCCCAGCATGACAGATCCTTTTGGTTATTATCAAAATAACGTCCAAGGAACTTTAGCATTAATGCATGACTGTCAATTGCAAAACGTTAATACGTTCGTATTTGCAAGTTCAGCCGCCTGTTATGGCGAAGTAGAAGACGGCATTTGTAGAGTTGAAGATAAGAATGAACCTACAAATCCATATGGGTGGAGCAAGCGTATGACAGAGATTATGTTAAACGACTTTGCACGTGCATATGGAATGAATAGTGTTAGTTTACGTTTCTTTAATGTAGCAGGCGCTGACTCAGATGGAGAGATGGGACAAGAAAAAGATGCAACTCATATTATTGCACGTGTAATGGAAAGTGCAATGGCAGAAGAAACATTTACATTCTTTGGTAACGACTATCCTACTCCAGATGGAACATGTATTAGAGATTATATACATGTAGAAGATATTGCAAGTGGTATTGTTTGTGCATTAGATTTCTTAGACACAAACACTGGCGCACACATATTTAATTTAGGAAGTGGCAATGGTAATAGTAATGCAGAAATTGTAGATGCAGTAACATGTCAGACACCATTAACAGTTAACACAGCATATGCAGTAGCAAGAGCAGGAGATCCTCCTGTATTAGTAGCAGAAACAAAAGACAGTAATAAACTGTTAGGTTGGCATCCAACACATGGACTTGACAGTATCGTGTATACCGCGTATAATTGGTATATGAATAGCAAAAAGACATCCACATCATTAGATCCTAATGAAGTAAGAGATGCGTACTTACATAGCAAAAAGACATCCACGTCATAAACTCGGAGAAGAATAATGGAAAAAGCGAAACAAATTAAAAACAAATTAGACGAAGCAGGTATTCGCTATTGGGCTGGAGACAACATAAGTGAAGTGTTGGAAGAAGGCGATAAAGAAGAACTTATTAATAACGCAACTACAGCATTTCAAGGTGTACTCGATGCACTTGTAATTGATCGGTATAACGATCCTAATAGTAAAGGCACAGCAAGACGCCTTGCTAAAATGTACTACAATGAAATTATGTCAGGACGATATGAGGCTATGCCTAGTGCAACAGCATTCCCAAATGATACAGAAGATCGTTATGAAGGCATGCTAGTTGTACGTAGTGAACTAAAGAGTATGTGTTCACATCATCACCAGCCTGTTCAGGGTGTTGCATACATTGGCATTATTGCTGCAGACAAACTTATTGGACTATCAAAGTATACACGTATTGCACAGTGGTGTGCTAGGCGTGGTACACTACAAGAACAACTTGCAAATGATATTGCACGTGAAATTGGTAATGCAACTGGTGCAGAACACCTAGGTGTTTATATTCAAGCAACACATGGTTGTTGTGAGAATAGAGGCATTATGGCAACTAGTAGTCTTACACAAACGACTGTACTCAAAGGTGCATTTAAAGATGATGCAGGAACCAAAGAAGAGTTTTTTGATAACATTAAACTACAACAAGATTTCAGTTCAAAATAAGGGGAATTAGATGATGGTAAACAAAGTATATTACACATGGAAAGATATTGAACATATGGTTAATACAATTAACAACCTTATGTTTGCAGATAACTGGCGTCCAGACTACATTGTTGGCATGACACGTGGTGGATTAGTTCCAGCAGTTATGATGTCTAATATTACAGGCATAAAAATGCATGCACTGGATGTAAGGTTCAGAGACACTGGAGATAATTACAGTGGCCCAGAAAGTAATCTTTGGATGGCCGAAGAAGCATTTGGAATGAACGGTGATGGATTAGCACACATTAGTCATAGAAAGAATATATTAATCTTTGATGATATTAATGATAGTGGTAAAACTATGGAATGGATTAAACAAGATTGGCCTGCAGGTTGTTTACCTAATGATAAAGGTTGGGATACAGTTTGGGGCAACAACGTTAGGTTTGCTAGCCTACTAGATAATCAAGCAAGTAACTTTGGCGATGTAGACTATACAGCTATGGAAATCAATAAGATGGAAAAAGATGTATGGGTAGTCTTTCCTTGGGAAGGCGAACGAGACTATGGCAATTTTTAGAAAGGAATTAGTCAATGATTAAGGAACAATTGTTAGCTACGGCAGTAGCACATGCAAAAGCAGAAATACAATTACATAAAACAAATGTTGATGTTTATTTACAAGGAGTAGTTGGAATTGGGGAACATAGTGATATTATGGAAACTATTCAACTTGAACTTGATAAGATGGCAACAGCTCACGATAGACTTGAAATGCTTAACGTATATTTTGAAGTCACAGAGGGACTAAGATTTGAATCCAGATGATCTAATAACTACAGTTAACATAGCTGACGAGTACTACTCAATAGGTGGTACTGGTCACTATGATACAACCACGTTGGATACCCTAACAGGAACCTTTAATAATAAAGGAAGTAAATATCTACAAGATGAATATGTCGAAGGTGATATAACTATTACTCAAGATGGCGAAGATATAAAGTTAGGCGAAACAATAGCAAGACAAACACTTGAAATAGAATCATTAACTGATATATTAACCGAGATGGTTGCAACAAAGAATTTTGATGTTGATATGAATATTTCTAAGCGTGTAGAACAAAAAAGGTTTCTCAAGAAACTAGGAGAAGATCCAAGTGATATATGAATTAAATATCAATGGTAACGGCGGTGAATCCGTAATTGGAAAAATAACACAAAAGCAGTTTGAATACTGGGCAGATAAATCAGATGAAGAAGGAACACTTAGTCATTTGTTTTGGGATGCATACGAAGAAGATGATGGCAACCCAATAACTGATCCAGAACACGAATTATTCTTAGGTCCGTGGTATGAACTAGATAACATTGAACACTGCAATGGTGCTCAAATGGATATGCTAGAAGTAACAGTAACAGACGAGGATAGTAAAGTAGTACATGAAACTTCAGAACCTGATAATGTAGTAGTGGAATTAATACACATAGACGATCAGGAGAGTGGGTTTTATTTTAAGGGATGGACATCCGAAAAAGGTAATTTTTATAGTGCTGAAATAGAAACTGAGAACTTTGATGCTAAATTATTAAAGTATCATGCAGTTAATATGGACGGCGATGTAATGATTGTGTCTGTTGAATATAATGGAGAAGAACTTGACAACTACGGTGGAGACACACGTGGGAAAGGGTCAGGTTGCGAATTTACAGAGGTCATATGAAGTATAAAGTAGTAGTAAAAGGGTACGGTTGTCACTTACATATTAGGCGTATTGAACCAGAAATATACGAGTTTTGGAGCAAGCAAGATACAGAAGCAACTAGAAGCCATTTGTTTGAAGATTCATACAGTAATATTAATGGTAATCCGATTTGGGATGATGAAAACCCATTATTCCTTGGAATGGCAAAATCAAAGAGACAAAGACTTATTGAAGTGTTTGGCCCAAGGCCTGATCATACACATGTGCAGGTATTTGATGAAAATGATAAGGTAGTATATAAGTCTAGCGAAGTTAAAGACGACCCTAGATTTACAATGGAATGTAAGCTATTAGGCAAAGGACACTATCTAAAGGGTGTCAGAGAAGTAAAAGGTACATTCTTTACTGGATACTTGGAAGAAGAAACATTCAGCGAGCATTTATTAAACCTATCAATGGTTAAAATTGATGGTGAATCATTAATGCACAGGGTTGAATACGGGCGCAAAACACTAGAAAATGAGCATGAAGACACAGGAATCATAACACAAGAATTTGAATTCCACAATAATCCATAAAAAATACGCAATATACGTATAATACGTATATTTAGGTTGACAAGCAAGACATCTTACTGTATACTGTAAGTATAAATCATAAAAATACAATAGGAGTGTAATTATGAGAAACGTGAGAAGGTTACTAGTTACTACAATAGCAGTACTAGGTTTATCATTTGCTGCAGTTCCGGCATATTCAGCACCATATAGTTACTATGACATGGTGTCAAGCATGCAACACGGAGAAGGGCGGACTAATTTTGCAAAAACTATGTTGCGTAGTTACGAAAGTGGATATGCAACACTCAAGCCAATGGCAGAGAAATACGGTCATTATGCTTGGGCAGCTACATTAGTTGAAACTACAAATTTTTATGAAAGTGAGATAGCTAAGTATCAAGCATTACTTGGCGGTGTAGCAACTAAAGCAGAAATCACTGCAACACATCAAACATTTAAATATAATGAACATCAACAGGTAACTGAAACACCTGAAGTTGCTTCTCGATCTTCTTCTGAAGATGAAGTAACAGAAGATTATACAGTAAATGTATATGAAGATGTTGTAATTACACACACAAAAACAGTAACAACTAAGACGTACAAAGGTACATTTACTACACAATGGTATAGTGATGATAGTAATGAAACTAGTGTAAGCACAGAACTAGTTAGTACAGTAGTGGAAGACGTAACACGTACTGAAACTGAACGTAACTTTGTTAAAACATATGAACTTGAACGTCCTGTTGAAGTTGTAGTTGTTGAAGAAGAACCAGTTGTAGAAGAGGTTGTTGTCGTTGTTGAAGAACCAGTTGTCGTTGTTGAAGAACCAGTTGTCGTTGTCAACGTAAACGATGGCATGGGCGTTGTAACGGAAAACGTATTCACAGTTGAAGAATACCTAGCAATGAGTGATGTTAATCTTAGCACAACACAAACATACATTGACGCAGTACATACAATGAATCCCAATATTAACTTGGATTACATTACACGTGAAAGTGGATTGTATAACAATGGTAAAGTATTAGAAACTATTAAGGCACCGCATGCATGGGCAAAGGGTTGGACTGGTAAAGGTAGTGTACTAGCTATCCTTGATACAGGTATTGACATGGACCATTCAGAGTTTGAAGGTAAGATACTTGGTACTAAATGTTTTACAGCGACATGTGCAGACGGAAGTGAAACAATACAAGATAAAAATAAGTATTCACACGGAACACACGTAGCAGGTATTGCCGCAGCAAACTTAGATGGCAAAGGTACTACAGGTGTAGCACCAGATGCTAAGTTGCTAATTGGTAAAGTTGCGTATGATAATGGATACTTTGGACTAAGGTCACTTGGTGAAGGTATTGAATGGGCAGTTAACAATGGTGCTGATGCAGTAAACGTATCAGGTAACTATAACGTAGACACTACATATAAGAAAAGTATTGTAAGTAATAACAATGGAGGCTTTTATTCTACAGACACACGTTATGACGGAGTGTATCAAACTAATGGTTATTCATACTTAGCAAACGATACAGACTATATGCTTCCACAGATTACTGACGCAATGAACGGCAACGATGCAGTTGTTGTGTTTGCTGCAGGTAACCAAAAAATGGATGTTCCAACTTACCCAGCTCACTATGCAGTTGCAGAAAATGAGGACGGTGAGTTACTACTAGGTGGTAAAGCAATTATTGTTGGATCATGGGATCTTAAAACTGATAAGATTTCAAACTCAAGCAACAGAGCAGGTACTATGTGTTATGGTGCTAACGGCAAATGTGCAACTGATCGTAAAGTTAGTGATTGGTATATTATGGCACCAGGTCGTTATGTAGCGGCTCCAGATGCTAATGGTGGATACAGAACTAACAGTGGTACATCAATGGCAGCACCAGCAGTTACAGGTGCAGTTGGTATTGTACACCAAATGTGGCCATACATGAAAGGCGAGAACATTGTTCAGTTGTTGTTGACTACAGCAAACAAAGACCTTAGGAATTATGATGTAAATTTACACGGACAAGGTATGCTAGACTTAGATGCAGCTACTAGTCCAGTTGGAGCAGTAGGTATTCCAACTAGTGGACGCATTGAAGGCGCACGTAGTAACTTAAACTCAGGTGCGTTTGCAATGAGTGGTGGAGCATATATTGGAAGTATCTCAAGTTTAACTGTTGTTGATGAGTTTGATCGTAACTTTACTATTGATGGAAACAACATGGTTGGTGTTGCAGATACACGTAGCGCAGACCCAACACAATCAGCAGTAAGAGGCTTTGCACCAGACTACTACTTTGGATATGGTAACGGACAAGTTGTCCCAATGGAACATGGAGCACTTAACATTAATGAACGCAGTATTGCATTTGCAAGCACAGTAGATCAGTTTATGTTTGGAATGGTATCAGAAGATGGTAGCTTCCTTGGCAACGTTGCAAACAATCCACTTATGGATGTTAACGGAGCAAACACATTCTACGCAGGATATAACTTAGATAAAGCACTAACAGATGATGTTACATTATTTGGTAATGCAATACTAGGTGTTACTAGGTTGAATGTAGGTAGCAGTATGATGAGTGGTGCTAGTGAGTTGCTAAGTAATAGTGCAACACTAGGCATCAAGCGTAATGTTGATGACGGAGACTTTGGCTTTGTTGCAAGTGTACCAGTAGCAATTACAAATGGTACTGCAACATTTAGAACAGCAAGTACAGTAAGTGCAACAGGCGATGTAGACTACCTAACTAGTAGTAGTGATTTAAGTGCTACAAAACGTGAAGTAGACTTAGGTGTGTTCCGTAACTTTGCTGTTACTGATAACTTGTTTATTAAAGCACACGCAGAAGCACGTTTAAATTATGCAGGTACAGACGAAACAGTAACATCTGCAGGTATTAACTTAACATGGAGTTTTTAATAAATGTATAAAAGAGGTGAACTAGAGGTTATTGCAGGCCCAATGTTTGCAGGAAAGAGCAGTGAGCTATTAAAGCGACTGCTCTTTTTAGAGCATTCAGGACATAAAGCATTAGTCCTAAAACCATTAGTAGACGACAGGTATGATCCAAATAGGATTGTTACACACAATAAACTTAGTCATCCCGCTGTTAGTGTAATTGATTTAGAATTAGTAAAAGACAACTACACAATTAAACCATATAATTTTCATACAGTATTCATTGATGAGATTCAATTCTTTGATCCTAAAGAAGCACTATGGTTTGTCGAAGAAGGTTTACGTAATGGTGTAAACTTTGTATGTGCAGGACTTGACCAAGACAGCAGAGGAATACCATTTGATACAACAGGGCGTTTGTTAGCATTAGCAGACACCATTATGAAGATTACTGCATTTTGTAACGTATGTGGACAACCATGTAGTAAAACGCAGCGACTTAGAAAAAGTGGCGGCAGAGTAAACGTAGGCGGCGCAGAGACATATGAACCACGTTGCCATGAACATTGGGAGAGTAAATAATGACTAACACAATAGATATTGTTAAGCAAGTTTGTATTGAAAACATTGCAGACAAAATGATTTATGAGGTTACAGACGGAACAAAAGATATATATGTAGGGCGCCAAGAATTAGCTACACAAATCCTACACATTATTGATAAGTTAGAACGTCCTACCCAACAAGAACAAGCAGACAAACTTAATAGGAGATTAAAATGATGAAAATTATCGCTGGTAACAGCAACATTGAATTAGCACAAAAGATTGCAGAACATTGTTTCGCTACACTAGTGCCAGCAGACATTAAGTCATTTGCAGACGGTGAAAGCAGTGTAGAGTTTCTACAAAATGTACGAGGCGAAGATGTGTTTATTATACAAAGTACAAGCACACCAGTTAATGATAATCTAATGGAACTTTTGATTATGATTGATGCAGCTAGGCGAAGCAGTGCAAAACGTATTACAGCAGTTATTCCTTATTTCGGTTATGCAAGGCAGGATCGCAAGAGTGCAAGTCGTACTCCTATTACAGCTAAACTTGTTGCAAACCTGCTAACCGAATCTGGCGCAGATCGAATACTTACAATGGATTTACACGCAGGCCAGATACAAGGCTTCTTTGATATTCCAGTAGATGACTTAACAAGCCGTATTATATTTGCTAGAGACATTAAAAAGCAATTCTATAAAGAAGGCAGTGATGTAATGAAAGCTGAAACTGTATTTGTATCACCAGACGCAGGCGGAACAGTTCGTGCTAGAAAGTTTGCTGATATGTTTGGCGGCGATATTGCTATTGTAGATAAGCGTAGACCTAAAGCAGGTGTAAGCGAAGTAATGAATCTAATTGGCGAAGTAAAGGGTTGTCATGCTATCCTAGTAGATGATATTGTTGACAGTGGAGGCACGCTATGTAATGCTGCCAAAGCTATTATGGACGCAGGAGCATTGAGTGTACGTGCATATATTACACATGGAGTACTAACAGGCGAGGCATGTAAGAAAGTTCAAAATAGCGTACTTACTGAGCTTGTAATTACAGATAGTATTGCTTGGAATAAAGTTAATATACAAAAGTTTAGTAAGGTACGAGAAGTATCAGTATCTGAAATGTTTGGCGAAGCACTACGTAGAGTAAGCAATGAAGAAAGCGTAAGCAGTTTGTTTATGCAGAAGGTATAACATGAATCACTACACAAAAGGTCCTGGACCGTTAGATGGAACTAAAAAGAAAAAAGGTCCCAATAGCTGGACTGTAACAGTAATGCAGGATGGCAAAGAAGAAGATCTTTATATTGAAATACCACCAGACTTACTAAACCAAATGGGATGGGATTTTGGCGATACTTTAATTTGGGAAGACAACGCAGGCAGTGTGAAACTAACTAAAAAAGTAGTTGACTAATCGTATATAATCGTATATAATTGTATATAACAAATAAGTTGAGGCAAAGTAATGCAAGAAGGTGATACTAACGGCGACAAGATAAGTGATTGGTTAGACGATGATGAATATGCAATTGTTATAAAAGAAGATGGATCCTTTCAAGGTATATTTGCCCCATACGAACTAGAAGATTTTGATCAGTTACCAGAAACTATAATAGTTATATTGGCTATGATATATGGTGATCAACTATCATTAATAACCCCAAAGTCTAACAGGACAATGCACTAGGAGAAGTACATGGCGAAAGCAATACAACGATATCTCAAACCTACATTATTTAAGCCTAAAGACTCTATATTTGAAGGCTTGATATGGAAACAACCTAATTCAAAAGGTACTGATACATATGATGTTGTATGTACTGAAAAAGGTTTTACATGTGATTGCCCAGGCTTTACATTCCGTGGTAAGTGTAAACATACTGTAAACGTGCTAACAAGAGTAGAAGAAGCATTAGATGACAAATCACCTAAATACCGTTGGGAGTATACATAATGACACAAGAAGGACATTACGATTATATGCTAAGACGATCAGCTGAAGAAGATAAGAAAAAGAAACATCCGTTAAACACACTACAGCAACTAATGATTATTACAGCAGAAGAATGTGGTGAATTAACACAGGTGTGTAGTAAAACAGTTCGTAAGTTTAATACAATAGAAGAAGCAAAAAGTAAAGTATTAAATGCTACCGCTAATCGTACTAAGCTAATTGAAGAAGCAGGTGATGTATTATGCATGTTACAATTAATGCATGAACATGAACTGTTTGACTGGAAAGAACTAGAAGCGAGAGCAGTAGTTAAAAAGAACAAACTTAAGAAATGGAGTAACCTAATAAATGAAACTTAGATACAGCGAAGCATTTTATAGTGTACAAGGTGAAGGACAATATGTAGGAGTACCCAGTGTATTCTTACGTACATTTGGTTGTAACTTCCGTTGTATGAACTTTGGATTACCTAGAGATGAACCTAGTCGTGCAGAAAAACATGAAGCTGGTAATCGTTACAATCAAGAAGTAAAAGATTTAATCGACAATGGCATTACTAATACAATAACAGAGTTTACAGACTTACCTATTATACACACCGGGTGTGATACTTATGCAAGTATCTATCCAGAATTTAAAGACTTTAATAAGCTAGCAGAAGTTGACGAAGTAGTAAATCATCTACTTAGTTTAACACCAGAAGGTAAATGGGTATGTGACAATGGGCAAGATATTCACTTAATTATGACAGGTGGTGAACCGTTGTTAGCGTGGCAACGACTTTACGTAGAATTATTTGAGCATCCACGCATGAAGGATTTAAAAAATGTTACATTTGAAACAAACACTACGCAACACTTACACGACGATCTCTTTAAGTATCTCAACGACAATGACAGAATTAAAGTTACATGGAGTTGTAGCCCCAAGCTCACCGTTAGTGGAGAATCTTGGGAAGACGCTATCAAACCTAAAGTTGCTGCTGAATACAGTCGTGTGGATAACAGCGATATCTATCTTAAATTTGTTGTTGCTGATAGTGCAGATATCGATGATGTCGATAGGGCTGTTAATGCATATCGTGCGGAAGGGTTGGAATGCCCTGTGTATCTTATGCCAATGGGTGGTAGGTCAGAAGAATACAATCTTAACGTACAAGAAGTCGCAGAAATCTGTATGGAACGAGGATGGAGATTCACTCCAAGACTCCACATCTCACTATTCGGAAATGCCTGGGGCACTTAGTGCTTACAAAAATGAGCAACACAAGAAGGCAATGAAGTCGCCAATTAATGAAGATAAATTACGCAAGGCAGGAATGTAATGGAAAATAATGATTTAGACGTACTATATAGAAAAATTGAAAAACTAACTACAGGTGAAGACCCATTAATGGCAGCTGGTGTAATGATGGCACAGGCTCTTAGGATTTATAAAGTTATGTTAAACACACAAGAGTTTAACAATGTTGTTAGTTACATTGCAGAAAGTGCCGACAATGTAGACGTATCAAGTGGCCCAGGACCATCACTTCATTGATAAATGAGATACACAAGTTTTGGAACATTAAAGCAGAATACATCTTTGCAGATGAGTTTACTGGGTACGAAGACCTATATGAAACACTAGATACATTTACAGCAGAAGTATACGAAGCAGATGGACCTGGCACAATAGATAAAGTATTTGATATCTATCGTAAGCGAGATATTGTTCCTATTATATATTATACCGAAGTAGGACTACGTGAAGCACTAAAGAAGTTTAAACGTACATCATATAATAACGTAGAACAAAATATATTAGGACTTGGCAACAATCAAGGCCAAACAATTAATCGATTTGTATTTACAAACATGCAAACTGCCGAGCCAAAAGGAAGAGGCTCAAACAGTTTAATGGATAGATTCCGTAATGATGCTAAACTTAAACGTGCTATACGTATTTGTTTTGAGTTTAGAGAAGGAAACAAGCTAGTATACCCTACAGCTATGCGTAGAAGCTTAGAGCTTGTTACAGGTGAGAACGTGCAAAACTTTAAGCCACAACATGCTAGAGCTATTGCAGAGCGTTTATGCCCGGTGCTATGGGGTCGTATTTACGATTATAGCTGTGGTTACGGTGGAAGGCTACTTGGCATAAGCAGTAGTAATATGAACTATAAATACATAGGTACAGATCCTAACACACAAACATTTGAGTATTTAAAGTACTTGGATAGTTTGTTAACCAATGATGCAGAAATCATTTGCAGTCCTTCAGAAGAATATCAATGCGAAAATATTGACCTAGCATTTAGTAGTCCACCTTACTTTAACTTAGAGAAGTACAGTGATGAACCTACACAATGCATGGTAAAACATACTACAATGGACGACTGGTTTGATGGGTACGTTGCGCCTACTATGCAACAAATACACAAAGGACTTAACAGTGATGGAATCTTTGCAACAAACATTGCAGACTATAAAAGCTATGGTAACAAAGAATATTTTGTTGTGGATCGTTGGATTGAACTTGCTGAAAAGCTAGGCTTCAAGCACGATACAACAATTAAAATGATGCTTAACACTAGACCTGGTGTTGGCAACGATAAGAAAGCAGGTCGAGAAAAGTGGGAAGGCATATATGTCTTTACTAAAATTTAAGGAAAACAACTATGAATCAAAATTATATTTTTACGAGCGAAAGTGTTAGCGCAGGACATCCAGATAAGGTAGCAGACCAAATCTCAGATGCACTAGTTGATGCCGGGTTCAAAGCAGGCGACGAAACAACTCGTGTTGCTGTTGAAACACTTGTAACTACCAACCATGTAACGTTGGCGGGCGAAGTAAAAAACTTTAACGTAAGCAAAGAAGAAGTTAAAGAAATTGTCCGCAATAAGGTTAAAGAAATTGGCTACGAACAAGACGGGTTTCATTGGGATAAACTAAAAATCTACAATGAATTACATTCACAGAGTGCAGATATTGCATTAGGAACAGATGACTTTGGTGCAGGCGATCAAGGCATTATGTTTGGTTATGCATGCAACGACAACAAAGCATACTTACCAGCACCAATTTATTATGCACATGAAGTATTAAAACATTTAAATGTAGTTAGCAATTCTGTTCCTGGTGTACTAGGTCCAGATGCTAAGTCACAGGTAAGTGTACAGTATGAAGGTGGAAAAGTTACACGTATTGATCAAGTAGTAGTCAGTACACAACACACATCAAATGATAATATCGAATCAGCAAGAAACCTTGCTAAAACAGCAGCATCTGAAGTATTAGGAGATTTAGTAGATGATAAAACAATATGGCATCTTAATCCTACTGGTAACTTTGTTATTGGTGGGCCTGATGGCGACTCTGGACTTACTGGCCGCAAGATCATCGTTGATACTTACGGTGGTTATGCCCCTCACGGTGGTGGCGCTTTTTCTGGAAAAGACCCTACGAAAGTAGATCGTAGTGCAGCGTATATGGCACGTTGGTTAGCAAAGAACATAGTAGCAGACAACATGGCAGATTGGTGTAACATCCAGTTATCATATGCCATTGGTGTTAAACAACCTACTAGTATCTATGTTGAATCAAATGGCTACAGTAAGAGTATTGAAAAGTTTATTCGTGATAACATTGATCTAAGTCCTAAGGGAATTATTGATAAGTTTGATCTGTTTAACTTTAACAAGTACAGCGAGAATTGTACTTATGGACACTTTGGTGACAAAGATGTACCTTGGGAAAAAATTGGCTGGTAAACTAACACTTGACAAATGACACAACATGTACTATAATATAAGTTACTAAATGGAGAATCGTATGATTAATAAAATTAAACAATTGTTGCGAATAAAACCGGCGCTATCTGCAAAGGAAAAAGCAACGGCTCGAGGCGAGGCTCACGTAAAAGTTTTAGAAGTAAACTTTGATAAAGAGAACCCAGGTGATGGGTACTTTGAATTAGAGTGGAATAACATCTTTGTTAAACAGTTACTAGAAGCAGGTTATACAGGTGATAATGAAGAAGAAATAGTAGACTTATGGTTTACTACACTTTGTAAACAAATTTCAGAAGATATCTAATAAGGAGAATATGTTGAGTTATATTTTAGTAGACGCAGCGAATATGTTTTTTCGTGCGCGACATGTAGTGCAACGTGGTGCTGATGCAAAAGACAAGATCGGCATGGCATATCATATTATGTTTGCTAGTATTAATAAAGTATGGCGTGAACAGAAAGGCACACATGTTGTGCTATGTTTAGAAGGACGTAGTTGGCGCAAAGACGCATACGAACCTTATAAGCGTAATCGTAGTGCAGCACGTGCGGCACTTACTGTCTCAGAACAAGAAGAAGATAGAATGTTTTGGGAAGCGTTTGATGAACTAAAAGTATTCTTTGAGAAACGTACAAACTGTACAGTACTACAACAAGGGCGTTGCGAAGCAGATGACTTTATCGCACGTTGGATACAGAATCATCCTGATGATAAACATTGTATTGTAAGCAGTGACAGTGACTTTTATCAGTTGTTAAACAAGAATGTACAACAGTACAATGGTATTACAGGCAGTCTTATTACAGTTGACGGGATCTTTGATGATCGTGGCAGACCTGTTATTGATAAAAAAACTAAAGAAGCAAAAGAACTAGGTGACCCACAGTGGTTACTATTTGAGAAATGTATACGTGGTGACACAAGTGATAATGTATTCAGTGCATGCCCAGGTGCTCGTAAGAAAGGCACTAAGAATAAAGTAGGTATGATGGAAGCCTTTGCTGATAAAGACAACAAAGGTTACAACTGGAATAACTTTATGCTACAACGTTGGACAGATCATGAAGGCGTAGAGCATCGTGTACTAGAAGACTATCAGCGTAATATGCACATTATTGACTTAACTGCACAGCCAGATGATATTAAAGAAGCACTAGACGGTGTTATTGTTGAGCAAGTACAGAAGGAATCTAAGTCGCAAGTAGGTATACATTTTATGAAACTATGTGGTAAATGGGGTATGCAACGAACAGCTGATAAAGCACAAGATCATGCAGAATACCTTAACAAAGCATACAGTAACGCATAAGCGATAAAAAGGAATTTACACACAAATAGAATGTACGATAAAATAAAAGTTATCGTACATTCACTACAAGGAGAAATAAAATGAAAGTATTATGTATATTATATGATGATCCAACAGGCGGAATGCCAACAAGCTATCCATTAAAAGATTTACCAGCAATAGAAAAATACCCAGACGGAATGACATTACCAAGTCCAAAAGGTAGAGATTTTACTCCTGGAGAGTTGTTAGGTTGTGTATCAGGTGAATTAGGTTTAAGAAAGTATTTAGAAGATTTAGGTCATACATTAGTAGTTACTAGTGACAAGGATGGCGAAGGCTGTACAGCAGACAAAGAATTAGTTGATGCAGATATTGTTATTTCACAACCATTCTTTCCTTATTATGTAACAAGAAAACTAATGGAATCAGCACCAAACTTAAAGATGGCAATTACAGCAGGTATTGGATCTGATCATGTAGACTTGGCAGCGGCAATGGACCATAACGTAGATGTAGTTGAGGTAACTTATTGCAACAGTAGAAGTGTAGCAGAACATATTGTTATGCAAATTCTAGTATTGGTAAGAGACTTTACTACACAACATAAGATTGTTAATGATGGTGGTTGGCATATTGCTGACGCAGTATCTAGATCATATGATGTAGAAGGTATGCATATTGGAACTATTGCAGCAGGACGCATTGGTATTGATATGTTAAGAAAAATGAAACCATTTGATGTGCATTTACATTATATGGATAGACATAGATTACCTGAATCAGTAGAACAAGAATTAAATCTTACGTTCCATGAAACAGTGGAATCGTTAGTTGCAGTTTGTGATGTTATTAATATTAGCTGTCCACTACATCCAGAAACAGAACACATGTTTAATGATGAGTTGATTGCTAAATGTAAGCCTGGTGCTTATATAATTAATACAGCACGTGGTAAGATATGTGATAAAGATGCTATTGCGAGAGCATGCGAATCTGGACAGCTAAGTGGCTATGCAGGTGATGTATGGTTCCCACAACCAGCACCTAATGATCATGTGTGGCGAACTATGCCACATCACGGCATGACACCACATACTTCAGGAACAAGTTTATCAGCACAAACAAGATATGCTGATGGAGTTAGAGAGATACTAGAATGTGTGTTTGATGGTGAAGAAATAAGAAATGAATACCTTATTGTACAGAACGGAGAACTTGCTGGTATGGGTGCTCACTCTTATAGCAAGGGTACAGCAACAGGCGGCTCAGAAGAGGCTGCAGAGTTTGATAAAGGAGAAGGCAATGCAACTTAACTCGCTAACTGAAGAACAGATTCAACAGTTAATTCAATCAATGGAAGTTAATCCTACAATTGAAGCACACATCAAGGAGCCTACACTGCAATGGTGTAGGTTACAGCTTACCGAGCAGCAATCAGGTGGAGCATGGAAACGTAGAATTAGGGAGGCAGGTAATGTCATCTGAAGACACTCTTATAGCAAGTATTTTAGAAGAAGAAGCTAAAACTGAAGCACCAGCACTACTTATTGAACGTGATGAGTTAGAAGGTAAACTACGTACTAACATCATGGAAGTTAGTTTTAACAAAATTAGTGGTGAAAAACGTGTAATGAATTGCACGTTAAGTGTATCAATGTTGCCACCACCTAAGAAAGATGAACCATTAACACAAAAAAAGATTCGTGCAATAAACGAAGAAGTTCTTGTTGTATGGGACACAAAAGCTGAAGGATTTAGAGCTTTCCGAATGGAAAATGTTACAGAAGTAAAACGCCTAGGAAGTGCATGTTGGTGTGGGAAAAGTAACGATCATCCAATATGTGATGACACTCATAAGAGTTTATAAGCAAAATGTACACAACCAAAGAGTTAGTCAAAGACAAGTTCTGGATTGTTGAAGTTAGTTCTAGTAAAATAGGAACTATTCGCAAGCAAGGACAAGTCTTTGAATTCTTTGATCAACGTGACAAAAGCACAACAATGCTAGATACACTCAACGAGTTTAAGACAATTGAACGTAAAGCAGATGTATCAACTGAATGCCAATCACTTAACGGATATCCAACTAATAGTCCTATTGTTCTACCAGTAGAACATAGTAGCTTGCCTTTGTTTAAAAAAGCACAAACAGGTAAAACTACATATGCAGCAGGATATTACATATTGAGATATCACGGCATGGGATGGCAACATGCTTATTGTCCAAAGGTAGAAACCTTAGACAAGTACGAGTACCAAGGCCCATATTTTACTGAATGGGATATGAACTTACAGCTGAAAAAAGCGAGGAAAGATTAATGAACAGATTTATACATGTATTACTAGTAGCCGTGGGTATACTTGGATTAGTTACTTTAACTAATGCAGACGCACAAGGACTTCAAGACTTACCAACACCGGCTCTTCCGGAATATGATCAACTGACACCAGACAATCCAAAAGATAAAGTGGCGCCAGAGACTTTACCGCAGGCTCCTGTATATAAAATGAACAGACAAGTTCCATGTACCTCATTACAAGCCGTAATAGGTCTATTAGAAAACCGTGGACAGAGGCCAGTTGCAAAAGGCATTGCAGTTGACCCACGTGAAAAGTTTAATCAACTAGTAATAACCCATAATGAAGCTACAAGTGAATTCAATATTATTGCCGTTACTGCCGACAATGTGTTTGCTTGTAACTTATATAGTGGAGCCGTTTTTACACGAATGTAACCATAAAGTGCTCAGTTAATTCTCTCTTTGCATAAATACATGTAATAAAGTAAAGAGAGAATTATAGTATGGCAAGACCTAAACCAAATATTATGTTAGAAATTGTAGACAAAAATTATAACACAGAACAAATATTAGACGCCGAGGCGATATACGCAGTATATCATGAGGAGAAACCAATTAATCTCCGCACAATGAATACACTCGTAAATTATCCAGGACCTAAGTATAAGAAGGTTAGCTTCAGCAATAGTGGCCATGCATTCAACTTAGCAGATAGATTGAATAAGAAATTCAATACAGATGCTTTTTCAGTAGTAAGGTTATTTGAAGGTGAAACAATTAAACGAGATTCGGGCGATACAAAATAGCTTAATTAAGCAACTGGCACCAGAGATTAAAATCATTGGTAACAGTTCAAGAGTTTTGTTTCTTACACCGCACAGTTTAAGGTTAACTAAAAAAGGCTGTAAACTATTAGAGTCAAAGTGCAGGAGTTGGATTGTAGAGTCGCCTGGTAAACTATCAGGTAATTTTATGGAACTTCAAAAGAAAATGACATACCCATATTATATAGACAAAGATGAGATGGTATTGTTTAGCGAGAAAGATGCATTCATGGCTAAGCTAGCAGGCACCAAAAGTTGGCTTAAAGGAAAGAGTTAATATTAAACACTTATATGAGAGTATAATATAAAGTTCATAATTAAAGGGGAACTACGATGAGCGATAATTGGCAAGACATGATTAAATCACGTCACACTACATTTGGTTGGAGTGACAAAGAAGTAACTAAACAACAAATACAAGATATAATGGACGACTTGTATAACTACGCACCAAGCAAGCAAGCAATGATGCCTTACACTATTAAAGTAATGGATTGGAGCGATCCACAATTACGCAATCAAATCTTTGCATGGACTCACAGAGATAGCGACCAGACTGTATCACAGGATTATGGTAACCCACAGGTTTTAGCTCCTTGGTTGTTAGCATTTTCTCCAAGACGTCCAGTAGAAGATGATGAATACGCAGTATATGAAGGTGAGGGCAATACAAGATTCTTTGAAAAAATGGCAAACTTAGAAATTGGCATTGCAAGTAGTTTTATAGTATGGAGTGCCGAGTCACGTGGATTATCTACAGGATATTGTGGATGTTTAAATGAGATTGGAACTAAACCATTACTAGATACTAAACTTTCTCCTAATAATCCAGATCCAGAACCAACATCAGTACTTTTAGGTATTGGTTACAAGGATGAAACTAATCCAGTATCATATCTGGATCCAAGAACCGGTGAACCGAAACTTTTACCAAACAATGATGATAACAATTATAAACGACCTGCAAAGGACGCTTACATAGAATGGAAATAATATGAGTGAAAAAGATGAAGTAGGAAAACTAGAAGTATCGTTACGTGTATTAGGTAACGAACTAATAGGACTAAAAATGACAGTAGATGATTTTAAAATTAAATGGCTAGTATACGGAGTGGTAACACTAGTAGCACTAGGATGGGCCGCAAGTAGTTTTGGTCCCGCACTATTCAGTATGATTGAATAATATGAAACTAGATGATGTAATTGACGTTTACTGCACAGATACTGAAAATAGTGCCGATGGAACAATAGTAGGTATCAGAAAAGATGCTATCAGAGTTTTACTTAATGGCGTTCCACTTTGGTTTAATAAAACTAATACTGGAGTGTATGTTGGGAATTTTGCAGGAATGGAATTTGTAGTAAAGACCGGCGTAGTTTTCAAAGAATTTAACAAAAGAGAAATATGAGAAAATTAGACTTACATGGTTACAAAGTACACGATGCTTGGAAACAGTTTAACGAGTATGTTGAATCTTCGTATGATAAAGGTTTTAAGAAATTAACAATTGTAATAGGACATGGAAAAATGTCAGCTGAGATAGATGGATGGGTTACAGCAAATCCATTAACAATGTCAGCACACCAAGGTGCTCCAAATACTGGAGAATTTACTGTTAAACTTAAAAAGAAGAAATCAACTATACCATCAGATAAAGAAAGCACAAAGCCTAGCAGACTTGCAACAGAGGCAGACATTGCCCAATTAGTTGCAAAGTGGAACAACTAGATATTAATTCTTAATATTTATTGATATATATTGTACTAACGAATCACTAGGTACTTCTGGTATTGCAGCGTTTCGATCTTTATGCGTTATAGTGAACGTATCTGGACTATTAGTATACATTACCATTGGATTAACACCCGGCATCAATATAGACGCAACTTGATAATGTGTTATCACATCAGTCCTATCTCCTAAACCTTCAACTAATGTTAAAAGCGGTAATGTCCGTGTATGCATGTACATTTCAATTAATTTGTCATCTTGTATTGCATCAGAGAGGCGTGTTTGCCAAACATGTATATTATATCTACTAGTACCTTCATCCCAAACTGCAACTGGAAAAATACTCGGCGTTGCTTCACCTTGTCGATTGGACCAAAAATGGTCTATTACATCTATGTAAGGCTGTTCAGAATCCCCATCTCTTCCTAGGTTCTGTGGTACACATCCAATTATAAATTCACAATTTGCATAGGCAAATGTTAATAGTTTTCCAGGTTGTCCATTATCAAACTGTGGCTTACTGCTTGGTAAGTCTATACTATCAGTTAATGTTACTTTATTATTTTTAGATATCACAATAGACCCTCCAACTTCGCCCATTCTTTTATCAGTACATGTAGATTGTACAAAGTCGATCTTAAGTTTCCAATATGTAAATTTATATCCCGATGAGTATGGGTAATCAAGACTCCAAGCAAGAAACATTAGAAAATCATCATAGTATGATTCACTAACACGTTCAATAAACACTAAGTCTAGTGGGTTAGTGTTATTTTCAAATTCTTGCATTATTACGTCAGTTAGAAGTTGCCATCTATTATTTGATTTACTGGCATGTACATGACACCAATCTATCATTGAAATTTTTAAAATGCCTAAATGTGCTTTACTTTTGTGGTTCATACTGTATTTATCTGTAAAAAAGATGAAATAAAAGGTTGACAAGTAAGACGTCTTGCCGTATAATATATGTATAGAGTTAATAAAAAGCGAGAAGATTTAAATGTCAACATTAAGAAATACAATTGAAGAAATAGTTTTTGGAACATTACTTACAATATTTGCTCTAGGGTGGATTGATGTATTGTGGATGTTCGGTGTAGAAAATAGTAAAGAGTATACATGGTGGAATTTAATTTACTTAATGGGTCAATAAAGACTTGACAAGTGAAAATAATTACTGTAACATGTATGTATAAGTCAACTAAAAGAAGGAAGTAAAATATGTCAACTATATCAACAACACGTACCGTTAAGATTAGTGAAGCAACAATCCTTATTACACGAGCTTTTAAAAAGAAGCGTCCTGTGTTTTTATGGGGTCCTCCAGGAATTGGTAAATCAGAACTAGTTAAAGAGATTGGCGATTCAGGCGCTCTTGGAAACACACTAGTAATCGACATGCGTTTAGCATTGTTTGAGCCAACTGATTTACGTGGATATCCAGTTCCTAATATGAAAACTGGTGTCATGCAATGGCTACCACCAGCAGATTTGCCAAGTGCAGAACTAGCTGCAAAATATGATACAGTAATTGTATTCCTAGATGAGATGAACTCAGCAGCACCAAGTGTGCAAGCCGCAGGTTATCAGCTTATTCTTAATCGTCGAATTGGACAATACGTACTACCAGATAACGTTGTAATGATTGCCGCAGGTAACCGTGAGACGGACAAAGGTGTTACATACCGTATGCCTAAGCCACTTGAGAATCGTTTTGTACACTTTGAATTACGTGTAGATTTTGCAGATTGGTTGTCATGGGCTGTAATGAATAAAGTAGACGCAGACGTTGTTGGCTACCTTTCATTTGCTAAAGGCGATCTTTATAACTTTGATCCACAATCAAGTTCACGTGGATTTGCTACTCCTCGAGCATGGACATTTACTTCAGAACTAATTGAAGATGCAGATGACCTTGCAGAAGGCTTGCAAACAGATTTGGTTGCAGGTTGTGTTGGAGAAGGTATTGCTGTTAAGTTTATGGCACACCGTAAGATTGCAGGCGACTTGCCAGATCCAGTTGAAGTATTGGATGGCAAAGTTAAGACAATGAAGTCTACAGAAATTAGTGCCAAGTATGCACTAGCTACTTCAATGTGTTATGAGCTACGTGATCGTAGTATTAACGGAGAGAAGTCAGGTAAGATGGACAACTACCACAAGAGCTTTAGTAACATGCTTGGGTTTATGATGGATAACTTTGAGACTGAAATGGTTATCATGGCTAGCCGGGTTGCAATGCAACAGTATAAGCTAGTACCCAAGCAAGACAAAATTGAACGATTTGAGGAATATTTCTCAAGGTACGGTCGTTTGGTACTTGATGCGTAATACATATCTTACGCCCAAGTTGAGGGAGGGAGAGACAGTTGACCTCTCCCTTTACTCACCCCGAGAACGTACTAACATTCGTTTATATGGTTTAGATTTTAAAAATGCCACACCAGCTGATATATTTGAATATAAAACTAAATGGTCACCAACTGCAACTGAAGTATCATTAAGAGGTGGATTAGATAAAGCAACAAGATGGTGTAGAACACATTGCTTTCAACAAGATTTTAAGATAAAAAAGTATGCTAAATCAGATGATTCGCACATAGTATACTTTAAAAACGCAGAAGAAGCTATGCTTTTTAGGCTTTCTAATTAAAATAATAGGTTGACTTTAACTTAACTAGATGCTATAATATTACTATATGTTAGAAACAATTGAAAAAACTGAAGCTACGGAGATTACACAAATGCAAAAGACAGCAATTGAACGTATTACACAGTCACGTGTTAGACTACTGCTTACTAAGCCTTTCTTTGGTCAGTTAGCTACACGTCTAAAAATAGAAGATGCTAGTGATTATATCCCTACTGCCGCTACAGATGGACGCAGGTTTTTATACAATGTAGATTTTGTTCAGTCGCTAAGTGATCCAGAACTAGACTTTTTAGTTGGACATGAAGTGTTACACGTTGTTTATGATCATATGGGCGCACGTGGAGAACGTGACAAAATGGTATACAATGCCGCAGCTGATTACAATATTAATATGACACTAGTTGAACATCATGTTGGAGAACCCATTAAAGATGATAAACTAGCAGGTGGCAAGATTTGTTTAGATTGGAAATATCGTGGACTAAACTCTTTTGAGATTTACGATAAACTTGTCGAAGAAGGTGCTGGTGGAGAAGGTGGAATGGATGTACACTTAGAAGTTGGTGATTCAGATGATGAAGCTGATGGACAAGGTGGACAAGGTGGCAATCAAAAAGTACAAATGTCAGAAGAAGAAAAGAAAATACTACAGGACGAAATTAAACAGGCTGTAATACAAGCCGCACAAAGTGCCGGACCTGATGTTCCTGACTCAGTTAAGCGAATGATTAGTGAACTTATTGCACCTAGAATGGATTGGCGTGATGTACTACGTACTCAATTAGAAAGTAGTCTACGTAGTGACTTTACATTTATGCGTCCAAGTAAACGTTCAGGAGAAGTTATTTTTCCAGGTATGAACAAAGACGAAGAATTAAACGTTGCAGTATTTTTAGATACATCAGGTAGTATTAGTAAAGATATGTTACGTGACTTCCTTAGTGAAGTACAAGGCATTATGGATCAATATCAAAGTTACAAAATTACTATTGCACAGTTTGATACTGCCGTATATAGTGCAGAAGTATTCACAAGTGATGACGGACGCACAATGAACGAGTACGAACTTAAAGGTGGTGGCGGAACTGATTTTGATGTAGTGTTTAACTACATGGCAGAACATGATATCGATCCTGATCAAATGGTAATGTTTACAGACGGATATCCATGGGGTTCATGGGGCAACGCAGACTACTGTGATACATTGTTTGTGATACATGGCGATAAGAATCGTAAAATTGAAGCACCGTTTGGTGTTACAATACATTACGATATAGCTGCGTAGATGGGCGATAAAGTAAATATTCGCATTGTAAAGAATGGCGGTAGCCTAAGTGAGTTAGATTTAACTCTTATTAAAGATACAGACATCTTAATAAAGATGATGCGTAATAGAATTTTAGTGGTTGCAGATAGCAAACAAAGTGAGATTGATTGGGATCTGTTAATGGCTAGAGCAGAAGGGTTTTATCATATTAGACCTATTGATAGAGATAATATGGTATTCCAAGTATGGTTTGAACGTGAAAACGATCTAAATCAGTTCGAGAAGCAACTAATGTTAGAAAAGCTCGCAACAGCTTAGATAAATAAACATAGTACTTAATTATTTAAACCTCATAATGGAGAATATACAAATGAGCAAAAAAGAAACACCACAAGTAGAAGAAACACCACAAATCCCTGTCAACGAGATTCAAATCGCTGACATCGTTATGGCTTGCAATATTATTGATCTTGCAACCCAGCGTGGAGCTTTCAAAGCCGCTGAAGCCGGACAAGTCGGAACATGCTTTGAAAAACTAGTAGCCTTTGTCAAGGCGAATACACCAGAAGAAGTAGCAGAAGCGAATGAAGCGGATGCTCCTAAGGAGAAATAAAATATGGCAAATTTAAAACATGTAGGACAGATTATTAATACACAGAAACGTGTAATAGTAGTCTTCCGTGAAATCCCGGATGACACGGGTAGCTGTTTAGTAGTAGACACTGACGCAGCTCCAGATTGGATGCACGACGATTTGATTACAGCAGTTGAATCTAATGGCGCACAATCAAGTGCTAACTTTTACGAGTATGCACAACGTTCAGTATTCACAGACGGTACTAATATGCTGCAAACATTGCACGAGCAAGGGCGTTTAAACAAACACCCAACTAGCAATATTGCAATGACACCTAACAATAGTGTGTCAGTTAATTTAGCAGAACTTAATACGTTAATTGGTAAAGAAACAGATGGGAAACCAGTTGTATCTCCAGATGATACAGAGCTAGGAGCAGCATCAACTGCCGCTTCACTAGACATGAATGCTATCGCAGCAAGTGTACCTATGTCGGAAACAGTAATCGATGATGGTGATATGGCAGCGAACATGCTAGCACAAGCTGAAGGGTTTTTAGCTGAAGCTGAAACTTTGAAAGCACAAGCGTATGATCTAGATCCTTCACTAAAACCAAAACGTGGAAGACCAGCTAAAGTAACTGCTGAGTAAAGCTAAACGTGGTAAATACCACTATAAATAGTGTCATTTTATAAGAGGATTAGTGGGATGCCAATTGAGCGTAAAGACAGATCGTTTGACATAATATTCGATCAAGTGTCACTAGACCACGTACCAGCCGAATACATACTTGAAATTAGTATTGAGTTAATGGACGGAACTACCGTTTCAATGACTAAAGAAGATCTTGTAGAGATCGAACGTTCAGGTAAAGATATTGTAAGTCATTTAATGAAAGATGATATCAAAGATATTCAGGTTAAAATAGACTTCGAATTAGTAAAATCAGATGTCTTAAATGGAGTAGGTGGATTTCTAGGGAAATATTTCAAATAGATAAAGAGGCCTTAGGGTCTCTTTTTCCTAGAACAAGGATTAGTAAATGTCACAACCAAACATATGGTTTGCAGGTGTTCCAGGTAGTAAGTGGAGTGGAATTGATATTCAACTTCGCGAAGTCATAGGTGCAGATGTAACAGACGAAACACCAGAACGTACTCAATATCATAGACCCAGAAACCCAACAGACACAAACAACGGCCACCGTGGTAGCTATTGGGGTCCTGGTATGGGTTGCGGCGAGGACTGGACAGACTTTAACTTTGTTGAGCCTCATAAACTACAAGACGACATTGATTCAGTATTCTCAGGCACAGGTCCTCGAGTAATAAAAAGTCATTTCTTTGCTAGACATTTTAACTTAGATTATTTGTATAATCACTTTCCTGGTGACTACATTATATTGTGTTATCGAGAAAGTCAAAAAAGTTTTGCATGGTGGAGTGAGGTAATGGACTTTGATAAGGACCACTATCCAGACTACCGTCCTGGTTACACAGACTACAATAATATGCGTGAACATATCTGGAAAGAGAATGCAAAGATAACTGACTTTGCAATACGTAAAGGTATGATATGGGAACCATATACTGTACATGAGTTTGATGAAATTGCAGGCTTTGATGTTTCTAAGGCTAAATACATGGACAATAGATGGGACGATGTCTACATCTCAACTTGTAAAATCCCGGAGTAATAAATGCCTTCACCTTTTAAGCAACCTTGGCACTTTGATAAGTTCAAAGAAGATCAAGAAGGCGAGTACGTTAAAATAGTTGGAGTACTTACAGGCGACTGGAAGGACGAAGTTGAACTAGCACGTAGCAAAGGTGTAACAGATCAGAACTACAACGAACAACGTTATGAACATGCGGCTAACACTAGAAGCGAAAACCATGTCATAGAAGATAACGAAAACCCAGATGGAAAACCTGAAGCAACTATGTTTCGTAAAGTTAATTACGATCAGTTTCCAGGAGAGTTTCCAAAGTTTAATTATATTACACACATGTTACAGTTTAACATTAGAGAGAAACTAACATGTAAATTTAATGATCAATATCCAAATGATCAACTTATGTGGCACATTGATAACCTCCCAGGTAATCCTCGCAAAGAGCGAGTACTGGATGATCCAGAATTTAAGTATCAGCACCCAGATAAAATACGTTTTTTAATAACACTAGAAGATCACGAACCAGGACAAATATTTCAATTTGGTAATCTTGTATACACACAATGGAAAGCCGGAACAATATTTGCATGGGAATGGAGTACATTGCCACACATTACATGGAACGGCAGTTGGCATAAAAGACCTTGTTTGCAAATAACTGGAACTGCAACAGAGGCTACTTGGAATCTTATAAATACAGGTACAAAACAAACAGAATACAATATACACGGAGTAATTAATGAGTAATACTGGATCAGAACATGATTTACCAACACCTTCAGAAACATTCTGTATCTTACCCTGGATACATTTAAGTACACGACCTGATGGAAGTATGCGAGTTTGTTGTACTGCAAACGCCAGTTCGGTAGGCGCAACAAACGACAAAGTACACGGTGGGCGAGTAGGTATTGTTAAAACAGAAGATGGGAAACCAGCCAACCTTAATACAACAGATCTAAACACGGCATGGAATAATACATACATGCGTGGAGTCCGTACACAAATGTTAGCAGGCGAGAAGCCAGCAAGTTGCTTAAAATGCTTTAAAGAAGAAGCAGCAGGACACAGAAGTAAACGTCAATGGGAAACACAATACTGGATGAATAATGGTATTGACGTTGACGAGTTAGTAGCGGAGACATATGCTGATGGAAGCACAGATTCTAAACTACGTTATATTGATATCCGTATGGGGACGAAATGTCAGTTGGGGTGCGTTATGTGCAGTCCACATGATTCCTCCGGTTGGGTAAAAGACTGGAATAAACTGTACCCACAAATTACAAATGAAAGCCTTAAACAAACTATGGTTTGGGAAAACAAAGGTAAAGAGTTTGGTGCTAGTTACAATTGGCATAAAAACAATCCAGATTTTTGGGATCAGTTTTATGCACAAATTCCATACATGCGTCAGCTATACTTTGCAGGCGGTGAATCAACTGTTATTGAAGAACATTACGAGATCCTAGAAAAAGTTATTGAAATGGGATACGCAGGGCAAATAGAAGTACGTTACAATTCAAATGGTGTTGAACTTCCTGATCGTTTACTAGAGCTATGGAAACCTTATAAGAAAGTACGTTTCCACTATTCAATTGATAGTATTGGCGAGATGAATGACTATATTCGTTACCCAAGTGAATGGAAACATCAGCTTGCAATGTTTGAGCGTTTAGATCGTGAAACATCTAACAACGTAGAAATTACAATTGCGTGTGCAGTTAATGCCCTTAACATTCATTACATTCCAGACTTCCTTAAATGGAAACTTCAGGAAAGCGGACTACACAAAACAAATATGTGGCCATTTGGTGCAGGTGGTATTAACTATCACTTTGTATACTGGCCAGGACACTTGAATGTTAAAGTATTACCAGATGAATTCTTAGACAAGACAGAAGCTAAGTATGAAGAATTTATTGAATGGTGGACTGAAAATTGGGAACTAGGTGTTCCTAGTTGGCACAAAGGTAAAGTAACTAAAGAGCAATGGCTAGATGCAAGCTATGGAATCAAACGTTTACGTGGTATGATTAGCTTTGCACGTAGTGAAGACTGGAGCCAACGTTTGCCGGAGTTTAGAGAATATTTAACTAAGCTAGATGACATGCGTGGAACAGACTTCCGCAAGACATTCCCTGAAATGGCTTACTTAATGGATGAACCAAAGGACGAAGAATGATATACATATTAGTAGCACTAAAAAGCGAACTGCCTAACATCGAAGAGTTAGATAAAAGTAAATTTAAAGTATGGTACACAGGCGTTGGAAAAATTAACGCAACCGTAACAGCAACATTGGCCGCTAACCAAAAAGATTGTGAACGTATAATCAATTATGGAACAGCAGGAGCATTATATCCAGAACTACTTGGCAAACTATTAGAAGTAGGCATAGTACGCCAGCGTGATATGGATGCGAGGCCAGCAGCTGGATTAGGTGTTACACCATTTGAAACTACTGAAATTGGTGGCGACATCACACTAAGCGACAACCAGTGTGTACTAAGCACAGGTGATAACTTTGTAAAAGACGCACCTGAACTAACTAGTCATTTAGTTGACATGGAAGGTTATGCAATAGCCAAAGTTGGTAAAATGTTTAACAAGCCAACTATGTTACTTAAATATGTTAGTGACATGGCAGACGCAGATGCACCTAAGACTTGGAATGATAATCAAGGCCAAGGAGCTGAAATGGTTATAGAATTACTTAAACAAATATAATGCATGAATTTGATTATATCATTGATAAAATAAACGCTGCAGAATTGCTTACTAGTCCATACGAGCATGTATGGATTGATAATTTTTTAAGCGACGAACACTATGCTCAGTTAGTAAAAAATTATCATGCTCAGCAGTTTGCACCTAGAGATGATGACCATAGTACTAGTGCTAATGTAGAATGGCAACCATTTAGAGAATTTATACAAACATCTAAATCATTGTATGATGCAATGCAAACTAAATTAACAGCTACTAGATTATGGGATGATATAAGTAAAATTGTTAACATTTATCTATGGGATAATCCAGAACACTATATACATTTACATAGTGATGCTTTAAACGGTAAAGAAACGATACAATGGCATATATACATGCCCGATATAGATTATAAAAAATATGGAACAATACTTTGCAAAGTAGATAAAAATAGCTATAATGAAAATAATGATAACTGTTTTGACATTTTAGAAAGCAAAGAACTACCACTAACACGAAACTCTTTTCTTGCATACGGGAGAAACGCAAATGCTGATTACCATTATACTGAACCAGGTGATCGAGTAAGAAAGAGTTTATTAGCGAGATACATATGAAAAATAAAGACAACGGCTTTTGTGCATTACCATTTGTACAATATAGTACATATAACGGTGGACGTTATAGGTTATGTTGCATGGCCAAAGAGCCCGACGAAGTAGTTGACCAAGAAAAACTAGGCATCGACGGAACATGGAATCACGATTACATTAAAGATGTACGTAAACGCATGACCAAAGGTGAATGGTTGCCAGAGTGTAGTGAATGTCTACACTTAGAGAAGAACAATATTGTTAGCTCTAGGCAATGGGAAAACGAAGTATGGGACAACGTAATTGACGAAGTGGTAGCTGATGCTTCCGTCAACGATTGGAAGGTTGAACAACCTTTACAATTTGATTTCAGGCTTGGCAATTTGTGCAATTTACAGTGTCAAATGTGCAACAAAGAAGCATCTCATTTAGTGAGTGTTGAACGTGCAACAATGGTACAAAGCGGACTCGGAGCGAACCATCCCGACTGGCACGGACAGATTGCAGACAAGAAGCAGGCTCTTCTTCAACCTGGGATAGACTGGGCGAGCTTCCAGGACATGATAGGCGAAGCTCGTAAAATAAAACTAATAGGCGGGGAGCCAACTGTAGCACCAGACATGTTTAAGTTGCTAGATCTCGCAGTAGAATCCGGACACGCTGATCACATTGAACTTAGTTTCTACACCAACATCACAAATATGCGTGACCGTTGGTTAGAGCAATTAGGGAAGTTCGAAAAAGTGATTGTAAACTGCTCCTTGGAAGGCATGGGGGATATGAACGATTACATGAGACCGCCTTCCAAGTGGGCGTCTGTTTGGAAAAACTTTGATAAGCTAGTTAAGTTTTCAAATACCAAAGCAGGCAAATGTATTAAAGTAAGAATTACTACAGTTAACCAGGTGTCTAATGCATTGCACACTGTAGATTTTTGGAGACATATGCACGAATACCAATGTAAAAATGACAAGGGTATTGGCATGAGTACAAATCAATTAGTTGAACCTCATTACTACAGCATGGCACATAGTCCACAATGGTTACGTGACGAGCAAGAAAAGCAAGTGTTAGAGTTTTTAGAAGAGATTAAAAACAGTCCACACTTTACTGATTATGAGGAACCGTTAATGGAAATGGTTAACTTTGGTAAAGACTCAGACCATGTATACAATCCAGAAATAATGAAACAGTATGTAGAAGTAACAAACAACTACGATATATTCCGTGGACATAATATAATGAATGTTGCACCGGAATTTGAACGAATTAAAAACGATCTGTAATTAAAGGTCTGTGTAGTTCAAATGCGCCTTACTAGCGTAGTAATGGTGCATTACTTGCTCAGCTTCAACTAATGGATGATCTATGCTTAGATCGCTGAATATGCATGCTGCATACGCATCTATGTTATCATCTGTTACACGAAAATAATCATCATTGCCTATATCTGCATCTAAATTCAATTCATAATCCTTGCTTGTAACCGTCTGTAGTACGCTACAATCGTCTATGTCTAACGAGGATGGCAAGAACCCACTTAGTAGTACAATCACCCGTGTATGACGGTCTAAGCCCTTCTTAATGCACCTTTTTAAGCTATCTTCATTGCGCCATGCACTGTGCATTATATTACTAGCGCCTAGTTTATACAACCAAGCTTCTGTTAAGTTACCCATGCGTGGTCCTAGTTTAGCATAATGCCTATCCTTTTGGAAGTTATTGTATATAACATAGCATGTATCACTGTCAGGATCTGGATTAGCGACTGTATTACTTCTGCGTCTACCTACACGAAATAAGATACTTTGTTTGTGTTTAGACACTTCGGGTACATCATGCCAACTCCACATATCAGCAACAATGCTATAAAATAGATTTGGATGACATGGAATTTGTTTTTTAATATTAAGGTTTCTATCTAATAGTCTAGCACCTTGATTCTCATTCATGTATATTTGACTGGTGACTAACCAACGCATATCTTTTAAGTCGTTGTGTGGTTCCAACCAGCTACCGCTTTCATCATAATGGAAGCTAGTATAAAAGTGATCGTGCTTTACATCTCTACCCACTGCATCAAATTTAATAGCAGGTAGTTTACTTTCAACAAACTTCATTAAGTTTAGATCATATAACTCTGCAGGCGCACTATAGTTGCCATGTAGACTACTGTCGTGTTCACTTACTTCTGGATTACTACAGTATTCTTTTATCCATTCTACTGGATATTCTTCACTGTACTTTTTAAAAATATCTGCAGGTAGATAATCGTTAATAATTGTATGTTGAATACTATTCAAGACCTTTAACCCTTTCTACCATACAACGCTCAGGTTGCAATAAACTATGGTTCATAATGTCGGCTTCAAAGCACTGTAATTTTGCACCAAATACAATTTGATGTGTAATCCATTGTGCGTTGAAGAACCAAACATCACCCGGATCAAAAGTAATATAATGAAGCGGGTGATGAAATTGGTCCCATTTCTTATCATTCCATACGCATCTATTACGCATTTCAGATATGAAACTATGTATGTCGTTTTTATCTAGTTCTTCTAGATTAAACTCATCTTTGTACTTATACCACATTTGTTCTAAATCTGGACCAAAAGTTAATACACGTGGACGTTTTCTATCTAAGTTAACAAACATGCGAATCTGTTGTTCAGCACCGGTATGTTGTTCATCTAGTTCATCTAAGTGTAATTTGTTTTCAACCAGCATATTATATCTGTGGCTTAGCATGCGTTCTGGAGCATCATAACGTGGGAAGAGTGTGTCGAATACTTCGTTCCAGCCGTTATTTGCCTGCTTGTGCTTCTTATGAAATACATCTATTTGTTCTTCACTCCAGTTGCGTTCATCCCTTAATCTATCACGTTTTTTAATATGTGAATTGTACCAAGGCATAATCCATTTATTGTCCTTAATAATCCAATCGTCTAAGTTATCGTAATAATCATAGTCTACTCCTGGTATTACTAAATTCTTAATAACTACAGGCCATCCACTCTCAAAAGACTTGTATAATTCGTCAGAGTGTGCTATACTATGTATATCAGTCGCATCGAATTCATGTATAGTGATATCACTTGCATTGTCTTTGTCGAGGGCTATTCTAGTCATGTTATGATTCCTTTGATTTTAACATTATTATTATGTAGTACTTTAATGTGGATAAATATATTTATGCAAAAGAAAAAGAGGTAATTTTAAAATGACAACACCAGCAGTTAACGCATGGACAGAGTTTCAACCATTGAAAAAGGTTATACTTGGCGCTCCATTCCCACCAGAAACATTTGATTGGCACAAAGATAAAGAAACACGTGATGTTATGCGTACTATCTTTAAAGAAACAGAAGAAGATATTAATGAGCTAGAGAAGATTTTAGTTGCAAGAGGCATTGAAGTACTACGCCCTAACAACATCTTTACAATTACAGGCGAAGAGCAAATACAACTTCCATGGATGAGTTGTGGATTTCCCAATCACCCACTTATGCCACGTGATACATTAATGCCATATGGTAATTCAGTATTTGAATGTTTTACAGGCGGCGACAATAGATATTTTGAGAATCTAGCATATTACGACCATATGGTAGAATTATACAAGCAAGGCGCTGACTGGATTAGTATGCCAGGTGCAATGGTACGCGGTGGTATTGGATACGACACATACTCAGCAGAACAAAAAGTTTTATTCCATGCAGCAAATATGATTAAATGTGGAGATACAATTTTGTTTTCACAAGCATGGGAAGAAGATAACAAAAAAGGCAAAGGCACAATGCTTGGTAAAGAGTGGATGAAGCGTGAAATTACACAACGTTACCCAGGCACACGTTTTCTTGATATTAGCACTGGCGGACACGCAGATGGAAAAATTGCGTTACTTAAACCAGGTGTACTAATGACATGGAATGCAAGTTGGGTTCCAGAAGAAATGAAAGATTGGACTATCATTGAAGTAGATGATGATCACGAAATGCCACAGGACTTCTTAGATACTCGTAAGCGTAGATACTACAAAGAGTACGTAGAAAAATGGTTAGGACATTGGGTTGGATATGCAGACGAAAGTGTATTTGATGTTAATGTACTATCACTAGATGAAAAGACAGTAATCTGTACAGGACGCAATGACGCTGCGTTTGCAGAAATGGAAGCTAATGGAATTGAGCCTATTGTATGGCGTTTCCGTCATCAATACTTTTGGGATGGTGGCATTCACTGCTTAACAAGTGATCTAGTCCGTGAGGGCGATAGAGAGAACTACATTGACTAAAGATTTTAATTGGGGTAAGCAAGTTACCAACCTGCAAATAGATATTACAAGTTTTTGTAATGCTAGGTGTGGTGCTTGCATACGAAATAAAAATGGCGACGAAGTTAAAGAAGAACTTATACTTGAACATTTTGATATGGAAGTATGGGAACGTTTAGCTAGTGAAGATACTCGTGGCTGGGTTATTGGTGACCTAACGTTGAATGGTAATTGGGGCGACCCAATGATGCATCCAAAGTTAGTACAGATGCTAAATATATGGACTAGGTATCATCCGGAAAGTAGTTTATACTTGCATACGAACGGAAGTATGCGTAGTGAAAAGTTTTGGAATGACATGGCAAAAGCATGTAGAAGATTTACAAATCATTTAGTTGTGTTCTCAGTTGATGGTATGAAAGATACACATGCAATATATCGTAGATACACAGAATTTGATAAAATTATAGCAAACATAAAAGCCTTTACTAAGTATGGCGGAAGAGCCAATGTTATGATGACATTGTTTGAACACAACAAACACCAAATAAAAGAAGTTGAAGCCGTTGCTAAAGAGTGCAGAGTATTATACTTTACCATGCGACACAGTCATGGAGATAATTTGTTAGTTGAGCTACCAGAAAACTCTTACAGAATATTTGCAAACTATGATGTAGAAGAACATCAAACTAGATTTGAACATCAGTTTGAAGACTTTGAAGATTATAGAATGAGCGACAACAGAGACTCTGATGTATACTTAGATATGACCGATGCACTTAAAGATGCTAGAGATGAAAATGGAAGTGTATGTCCATGGTATAATGATAGACAAGTACAAATTGATCCTTGGGGTAAAGTTTGGCCGTGTTGCCATGTTAGTTTGTATGGAACATATATTGAAAATGCTGACCTTACTCAAGAAGTAGACCAGAGCTTTTTAGAAGCAAGAAAAATGAATAACTTAAAAGAATTTACATTACCGCAAGTACTAAGCAATAAATGGTTTAGTGAGAATCTTAACGATGCATTAAATGAAGGTAGCTGGAAAAAATGTAGAGAACAATGTGGAGTAGAGTGTGGCGTATAGAAATAAATTTTTAGATATGAAGAACTTGCCTACGTGTATTGCACCGTGGCATGCGTTAACAATTAAATGGGGTGGCAATGTTGTTCCTGATATTATCTACAAAGACAAGTTGGGTAATATTAACGATTACACATTAAAAGAAATATGGGAAGGCCCAGACTATCGTGCATTACGAGAGAGTCATCGCAATAGACAAATTCCACCTAGTTGTGCAAATTGTGCAAAGAAAGAAAAAAGTGGACGCAGTAGGCGTATGTATTTCTGGGATAAACTAGATTATGATTTACGTATGGAAAGCGAAACACTAACTGTAGACAGCACACCAGATATTCGTTATCTTGACTTTACACTTAGTAACAAATGCAACTTAGCCTGCATCCATTGCGGGCCGTTTGTTAGCACAGGCTGGACTAAAGATGGTAAAAAACTAAACAAAGAAATGCCTGAATATTGGAACAAACAACCGATTGGATTCAATGGTGTAAAAGAACTAGGCTTCATGGATAACTTATTTGCTAATCCAGAATACTTTAGAAACCTACAGTGGGTTGCATTACGTGGCGGTGAGCCATTGTATGATGAACGTTGCTACGAAGTATTAAAATGGTTTGTTGATAATGGCATTGCTAAAAATGTTGCATTAGATATTAGTACCAACGCAACAGTATTTGAAGATCGCTTTAAAGAAATATTCAAAGAATTTAAGCATATTGAATTACTAATTAGCATTGAAGCAACCGGCGAACTGTATAGTATTATTAGAGGCGGTAAAGAATACTCATGGGCAGACCTAGAAGATAACTTAGAAAAGTTCTATGCCGAAGATAACATTGAAATTACATTTGCTGTTACAGTAATGACGTCTAATATATTTAATTTGGATGAAGTATGGGATTGGTTCTATACAAATCACAGAAAACGTGCTAGCATAAGCATGGCAAATGTTGTTGTTAACCCTGCATACTTAAATATTGCACACATGCCAAGAGAACTAAAAGAGTTAGCATTAGAAAAACTATCGCATTTACCGGCTATGGAAATGTGGCCTATCTCTAATAGTAATGTTGATATGTTTGAATATCAAACAGGTATTGATGATATACGTGCAGGACTTACTAATGATGTAGATGAAACAGCCGTAACAAAGTATTGGGATTGGTTTGTAAAATATACTAACGACTTAGATAGATTACGAAGTACTGATACATTTAAAGAAATACCAGAAATGAAACCATTTGTTTAATAGGAGAACATTATGAACAATGAAAAAGTAACCAGCAGAACAGAGATGACTCCACATTACAGTCCGTTTGATCATCTTAGCACAGAAGAAGCCAAGAAGCTAACAGAGATATTTGAAACAAATGGTAACAGCATTTGGAACATGCCATTTTATGATCACGTAGTTGAACACGTATTCGGCAACATGGATATTTTTAGTATGCAAGACGAATGTGATGCATATTTAAACATATATCCAGATTGGATTGAAAGCAGTAAGCTAAACAAAATTGAAGGCTTACGTAGTTATCCAAATAGGTTTGTAAGTTTAGGAACTACACAAGGAATGGATTGGTGGCACTACTGGTGTCTACAGAATGGACGTGAATTCCGTATGTTTCGTGGAGAGTACCCATACAACAGAGATGCACTCCTAGGCGAAGAATGGTTAAGCCATCGTTACATTGATGACAATCCATTAAAAAAAGGTGATGCATTGCTTATTAGTTTGCCATTTAGTGGCACTGGTGCAAAGCATGCTAAGATGGAAGAGTCGCTAGACTTCTGTGATGCAAATGATATTCCTGTATTTGTAGACATGGCTTGGTTTGGAACGTGCCACGGTATTGAAATTAACCTTGACAGAAAGTGCATTAAGATGGTTGCATTTAGTACTACAAAAGGATTAAGTTGTGGGAACTGGAGAGCAGGTATTGTATTCAGTAGACTTAACGAAGGTGCCCTAGCAGTACAAACAGAATGGAAGCATGGTATTCATTTAAATGTATGTATTGCAAATGAGTTAATGAAAAACTTTAGCCCAGATACTATGCCTAAGAAATATATGGCTCAGCACATTGAACTATGTGAACACTACGGACTTCAACCAACTAACACAATACACATTGCACAAGCACCAGAAGCAGAGCAATGGAACCGATTTAAAAAAGATGGCGTGTACAATAGAGTAAACATTAGACATGCACTAAAAAATTACAAACAAAAGGGTACCTGGCTTTAATGGCTCATTCAATTGAATCAACTCATGGTAATGGATATCCATTATATCTTACATATTATTTTGATAATATTGGCCCAGGAAACTGTGAAGATATTCTTTGGCAAAATGTAATAGATTCAGTAAGTGAAATTGAACAAAATGAAATAGGAGTAAGTGTAACTCAGAGTTACCAATACACAAAACTAAATGACGAACCAACTATTATAACTAGATGGCAAGGTATTAAAACTGCTAATGGTAGTGAATTTAGAATTGGACTAGGTGAAGGTATTGCTGGTAGTAAAAATACTCCACCTATAATGTCTGGTAATATGAAAACAGGTGTTCAAGTTAACACTACATTATCAATACAATCAGTTAAACTAGGTTGTGTAAATGGTGACTTTGCAATTGAAAAAGATGGCAAATGGTATGCTATTCAAATAGGAGATGAAGTTGTCCAACAGACTACCTAAGAACGCATGTGCATATCCGTTTAAAGCGGGTATGGTTATGCATGGTGTTCCAACTACTCCATGTTGTCGCTTCCACGATAGGTTTTTAGCTGAAGAAGATAAAGAACATGTTAACGTATATGGTGAGATGTTTACTGACATACGTGAAACTATGATGCGTAACGAATGGCACCCAGGGTGTTATAAATGTAAAGCAGATGAAGAAACAAAAGGAAGCAGTATGCGTACTGAAGCCGATGAGTTCTTTACAGACTTTACAGATGAAGTGCGCTTAGAGTATTTAGAAATTACAGTAGGTAGGTTATGTAACTTAGCATGTCAAACATGCGGACCAGAGTTTAGTCATAATTGGGACGAGGATTATCTCAAGTATAATAAAAATTCACAGGCCGCAATAGATTTGATTACTAAACTAAAAAAGAATCAAGTAGTAGATTTTGATTCAATTGATTTAGATGCACTTAAATATTTAAAGCATATGAAAGTCACAGGCGGAGAACCATTTTTACATCCACAGTTTATGAAGTTTGTTGTCAGACTTGCTGAAGCAGGATTAGCTCCACAAATACATATGGAAATTTTTAGTAACTGTACATGGTGGCCAAAGAAAGCAGAGTATGATGCATTGTTTCAATTTAAGGAACTCATACTAAGCATGAGCATTGATGCACATGGCGAATTAAATAATATGATACGCTATCCTAGTAAGTGGGATAAAGTAGAAGATACATTAGACAAGTGGTTGGCATTTAAAGAAGACCACCCAGACAAAGTAAGAGTTAATATTGCATGTACAGTGAGCGTAATGAACATTTTATATTTGTATGACTTTGTTGTTTGGGCCCGAAATGTAAAACGTGTAAATAATGTTATATTACAAACTGTATACGAGCCGCACAACCTAAGTGTAACACATTGGCCTGATTGGTTTAAACAAAAACTATTAGATGCATTCCGTTACCAATACAACGAAACTGTTATCAATCCAAATCGTGTAAATAAAATGAAGAAGCTAGTTGAAGATATGTGTAAGCCAAACGGAGTTGATGACTTTAGTGCAGCTTATCTTGCTAACCTAAAGCATATTTGGAAAATGCGTGGATTTGATTTTAACCAACCTTGCTTACGAAGATTAAAAACATTGTGCGAAGCAGAGTACAAAGATAGAATAGAGTATATACCCTACTAATGATTAATAAAGATAATCTAAAAAATAGCAAAACGTTTTGCATGTTACCGTATATGCATATCTACGGTAGTGCTGGTGGTAACATGGTTCCATGTTGCGAAGCACAAGAAACACCATTGAACAACCCTAGCGAGTCAGCAATTGAAAGCTGGAATAACGACAACTATAGAGAGCTAAGAAGGGCCTTAGCAAATGACGAAAGACCAGAACGCTGCGCAGTGTGCTGGCACAACGAGGACAGTGGAATCGTTAGCAATCGCCAACAATGGGAACATGACAACTGGAATACATTTGCAGATAAGATAGAAGTAAACGACGATTACAGCGTCAACAACCCCCCTTACTGGGTGGAACTTAAAGTAAGTAACTTCTGTAACCTGAAGTGTATTATGTGCAGTACACACAGTACATACAAGCGTGTAGCTGACTTGGATATTATAAGTAAATATCAAACAGACGGACACGAAACAAGACTACTTAGGCCTACTGAATTGTTTGCAAGTTTAAATGAATGGCCAGAGTTATGGGATACAGTTCATACTCTACAGTTTACAGGCGGTGAGCCTATTATTAATAAAGAACACTACGACTTATTAGCAGGAATACCACAGCATATTAAAAAGAAAATTAGGTTACGATATGCAAGTAATCTAAGTTATATTAAATTTAAAAAGTATGACTTGATTAAAATATGGAACGAATTTAAACATGTTAACATTAAAGTAAGCATGGATGGAGTTGGTGATGTATACAATTATATTAGACAAGATGGTAATTGGGATACAGTGTATGCTAACATGCTTGCATTAAATAATGAACCTGGGATAGATGTTGCTGCAGGTATTACAGTACAGGCACACAATGTATATCAAATGCCAGAGTTTTTTAAGTTTTGGAAAGATAGTCCAGTTGACTTAAAGTTTATTACAGCTAACATACTACAGACACCTAGCTACCTAAGTCCCGCTATTTGGCAAGGTGAATACAAAGAAGCTATTATTCAAAAGCTAAGAGCACATCAAGTAGAACATCCTGAAATGGATAGGTTTGCAACTTACATGGAAAACAATACAAGTAAGTATATGATATATGCACGTATGAGAAAGTACACACGTGATATTGAGGAAAGATACAAACAAGATATTAGCCTAAAGCAAATGGTTAAGACATATTTAAATATGCCACTAGAGGGCATGGATATTGTAGCAGAAGAAAACGAGAGACAAATGGAATGACTACGGAAGATAAAATTAATGCACTTGAATATTTTACTAAAATACATTTTGTAACATACCAAATAGTAGAATGTGGACTGTTAGAATACTTTCGTATGTTACGCAATAATGAAAACAGTGAATTTTTAAATGAGTTACATACGCATGATGATGTAATGAAATATTCATATGTAGTTAGAGATACTCATCAAAAGAAGATAATAGAATGAAACAAGGTCAACAAAGTTGGGAATATAATCACGTAGATTTAGCATGGCCTATAGTACATGCATTTCTTCCGTTGGATAAAGAACTCAACGATACACCTATACTAAAACAAAAACTAAGTATGCTACAGGATGTAGAATGCAATAACCATTTACGTGGTGGTATTGTTAACGTGTATAACAAGTATGATGCAAGCTGGTTAATAGCTATGCAAAAACTAGGATACAAATATGCATGTGTATGGTTTGAAGGTGTATGGCCAGATAATGAATCATTTAATTTAGGATTACTTGATGAGATTGATCGCTACAATAGAGAAGATCCAGAATGGATTGTTGCAGGACAATTACAATTACATGATGACATATATCCTTATTTCACGAGATCGTTTATTATAATAAACATACCACAGTGGCTTGACCATAGAAGTATAAGCCCATTTTGGGAATCAGAACACCACCCACAGAGTATAAATTATGATTCAAGTTTAAACCATGAGGATAGTCAATATAGACTTAACGTAGATCCAGATTGGAAGTTTGATGATGAGCCACCCTCATCAGGACAGTTTATGTGGCAACATAACTATGGTGCTTGCTGGGTACAATGGAGCTTTATTAATAATCTTACAGTTTGGGGTATCTCAAATGAGCTGATGGATAAAGTATTCACACCACAGGCAGCAAAAGGAAGTAAAGACTTTGAAAAAGGTATTACTGGTAACGAATATGATGCAGGTGAAATTTCATTAGGAGCAGAGAGATTAATAAGAAGATTACATGCACCTAGTAGCCCAATTTACTTTGTTAATACAGAGCCTAGTAGCCCAAGTATTTCACAGCAAGCACTAGATACTAAGTTTGACCAGTACGTGGGCTGTACGGCGGGATTTAAGCTTCTGTACTACGCTTACAAGTACGGTATGACAGATAACACACAGTTTGTATGGTTTGATTTTGATGCAGACAGCGTACAGTTTAAGCGTGATACAATAAAGCATTGGGATGGAATAGACTTTCCTAAATGGGTAGATAAGTGGATACATGCACATCCAGGATGCAATACTCGTTTAAGAGATATGGTACACGAACGTTGGTCAATTGTTATTGATTACTTTGACGGTCCAGTTGCATGGCTAGAATTTTGGAATAAAGTAAAGCAATGTAACCATCAATATTTTAACATCGATCTAATTTATAACCACAATGAAATGTTTGAACAAATGGACGACAGCAAAACATTATTTTGGAGCAGTAATATTTACAGCTATATTACACCAAAACTAATGGCAAAGCCGTTTGCACTTGAAACAAGTTTTACACAAATGATAGAAAGAGTATGTAGTACACATAATGAGAGTTGGTTTAGTGGAACTGATATTAATGATAACGATTTAATGTGCCCTGCTAACGTAGTTCTTAGTGCAACTGATAATAGAGGAATAGGACTAGAATAATGTATTTAAAATTACCACCATTGCAAACAGATAAGAAATTAATACACATATTCTTTGACGAAGTATTACATCCTGCACTACAAAATGAAGATGAATACGCAGGTAAATTAAAAAAGTTAATGGAAATTAACATAACCAATAGTACTGCTTATCCATGCTTACATGCACCTAAGTGGAGTGACAACGGCCTTGTAAATGCACTTGGGCAAGTAACAGATCTTGGATATAAACATGCAGTGATTTGGTATGATGGCACATGGCCCGGCACTGGTGAATTTGAAGATGAAGTTATTAATGCAATAGATACTAAATGGAATCAAACTGATTGGCTAGCTGCTGGACATATTATTAATCGTCACAATCAAGGCGATGCTCCGCAGTGGAACGAACAATGTGTAATAATTAACTTGGATGCATTAGTTCCAAATGACTTTAAAAATCAGTTTCAGTTCTTCTCTAATCGTTTACATACTTTTCATTCAGAGGATTGGGTATATGTATCATCAAAAGAAGATATGCACGATGACTATACGCCACTATGGGTAGCAAGTGAAGATGCTATGTTAGAAGCTGGGTATGCCACTAGAACATTACCAGTAGAATGTAGCAATGGCATACTTAATACATTATTTCCTGTAGCATTTAAAAATGGATTAGTAATACACAACTTAGATTATAATATACGTAATGAAAAAATATGCTGTTATGTAGAAGATGATTTAGAATTTACAAAGAGCTGGTTTTTTGATTATGATTTAAACACAAGACTAACACTAGACGAAAGTCGCAGTTTTGGATATGACAAAGTGTCTGAAGATAAACGTGAACTGTTTCAATACAAAGTAATGGACACACATATAATGTATGTTACAAATACAGAAGATGTGCCGTATGGCGAACAGTTAGGTATTGATACACTAGTTGTACCATGCAGTGGGTTACATCAATATAAACAGATTAGTAATAACAGTGATACTATCCAACGTATTTTATGGACAGACTTTAGTCCGTTTGGAATTGGATGGCAAGAATATGTATTAAAAAATTGGGATGGATTAAACTTCCCACAGTTCTATGAGGATAACTTTCATGTTATTATGGACCTAGGATTACCTAGTAAAGAGTTTATTAACTATGACGAAGAAAACGCATTAGACTTTATTGACAGCTACGAAACAGAGGAAGAATGGCTCAAGCAGTGGGCCTGGATTAAGACATTAGATCATCAATTTGTTAAGATCGATGTAGTAAAAGAATGGAAGCGATTAGCTGAACTAATTGGACACGATCACAAAGCACTAGTGCAGTTAAGTAATATTTGGCAGTATGAGATTAATTATATAAACTCTCCTGCTTTTAACGCCCAAGTGGCATTTGTTGATCTATTCAACGAGTTATTGAAAAATAACAAAACTATATATTTCTCTGGAGATACACCAGGTGGCATATTTTACGAAGAACAGAACATGCGCCTACTGCCGGGAATAGTGTAAAGGAACAAAACAATGATTGATTATAAACGTTTAGCATATTGGGAAGCAATTGACGAAGAGTCAAAGGAATGGTTCTACGCTAATGAACGTAAACATTCACAACGCTCGCCTGGTAGTGCTGATGAAGTACAACTTGAACTTGATGAACCAGACAACTATGATTACATCTCGGACAATACAAAAGTACCGTGGGTAGCATTGCCAGAAATTAATGTACCTTGGCGAGAAATATATGCAGAAGCAATACACTTATTAGAAGCAGAGTGTTTTAGTCTACACAGAGCCAATAGCGGCGGTGGCTGGTTAAGTTTATGTATGCACGGAATGAGTAGCGTACATACAAATGTGCCAGAAGACTACGACTTGCCAGATAGTGCAGAAGAAGAATTAAGTGACTGGACAGACATTGCAAAGTTTTGTCCAATAACAAAAGAGTGGATGCAAGATGAGATGTTGTATAATCATTTTACCCGTGTACGGTTTATGGCGTTGCTACCAGGTGGTTGGATTAGACCACATGCTGATAGAGAACGTATGACAGGACTTGGGGCAACTAATGTTGCTATTAACAACCCAGATGATTGTAAATTAGTAATTGAAGACTACGGCACTATGCCATTTGTTCCAGGTAGAGCAATGAAAATAAATACAGGACATCATCATGCAGTATGGAATCGTAGTAACACTCCACGCATACATATGATATTTGACGGATCACCATCTGATCAATTTAAAACTTTAGTAAACAATAATTATGCCAAAATGTTCAATATTTAAAAACGGAGTTACAATAGGTCCTACAGGCGCTGTTAGACCTTGTTGTGCGTTCGAAGTAAAAAAGGGTACACAAAACCTGTATTGGGATGACGATTGGCCAACAAAGCATGCTGAATGGGGCAAGCGCAGTGAAACAGAATGGCTTGAAGAATGTGCTGAATGCGAACTAAGTGAAAAATTAACAAGAAGAAGTTTACGCACAAGGTACAATGAAGTGCTAGTAGACGAAGTAGGTATTAAGCAGTGGGACTTAAAAATTAATAATACGTGCAACTTTGCATGTAGAATGTGTGATCAGACCAGTAGTAGTACATGGGCTAATATAGTGCGTGACAATAAAGCTGAATGGGACCCTTATTACGCAGCTCCCAAGGAAGGCGCCTGGGTAAAGAAATCTTTAGAATTTAGTCATCTCATGTTAGATGCAACGATTGTAAAGTTTACAGGTGGCGAACCATTGATGATACCACAAGTGAAAAAGATTATACAGCGTTTAATAGACGAAGATGTTGCTCCAGGTATTACATTAGAACTTATTACAAATGGAAGCCACGATTTAAGAGTATGGAGTCATTTATTTGAAAAGTTTGAAAGAGTTAACATAAACATAAGTATTGAAGCAATTGGTTCCAGATATGAATACATACGACCTGGATCAAGTTGGTTGACAACTAGCGAGAATACTGTTATATTTAATAAGCAGAAACCTGCCAATACACATCTGACGGTAACTGTACTGCCTATGGTTTTTAATCATAACAATATGGATGATGTAGTATCGTGGGCAGAGGAAAACAACATTGACGTATCGATATCTACGCCAGTGATAAGACCTGCGTTTATGTCACCGGATGCAATGAATAATAAAAAATTAAGAGAGCAACTGATAGGACAAAGTAAAATAATGGATAAAATACACGGAACAAACTACCTAGATTTTATTTAAAATAAATAGCAGTAGAGAAACATATGACAAAACTTGAGGCTTTGATTACAAAATTGTATACTAAACTATTTGGGGAACCAACTGTAGTACATTATCTGTCTGGTAAAAGCACCCAATCAAAAGAGAATAATAATGAAAACAAATAAACCATTACCAAGTGATACATTTTGTGTACTACCTTTTATGCATGTAGCAACAAACGCCGCAGGCAGCTTTAGAGTATGTTGTAACAGTAATCCAAACGCTAATCAAATTTTAGTGCCGGAAACACAGAAGCCATATAAAATATACAAGCACGAAGTTGAAGAAGTATGGAATAGTCCTACATATACAACAATACGTAAACAGTTTATAGATGGTGAAAAACCTGAGATGTGTGTACGTTGCTTCCGTGAAGAAGATGCAGGTATCCGTAGTCCACGTGCAGGCTTTAATGAAAAATGGTGGACAGATGATGTCAAGGTAGATGTTGAGATTCCTGTAGATGTACGTTATGTAGATTTACGTTTGGGCAACCTATGTAATTTAAAATGTAGAATGTGTAATCCATGGGCAAGTAGTATGTGGATAAAGGATTGGAACGCAGTAGTACCAACAGCAAAGCTAGATCCACCACAAGAAATTACAGGCGAAACATTAGAGTTTATGAACATAATGACTGAATGGCCAGATTACAAACAAACTGGATTAAACTTTCAAAACATTGCACATACAGTTGAAGAGATTTACTTAACTGGTGGCGAACCTACACTAGCAATATCACAATACAAATTATTAGATTATTGTATTGAACATGACTTAGCAAGTAACATTAAGCTAAAGTACAACACTAACCTAACAAACATTCCACAGAAGATGATTGACTATTGGAGTCATTTTAAACGTGTACAACTTAATTGCAGTATTGATGCAGTTGGAGCCAGAGACAGATATATTAGGTATCCTAGTTCGTGGAAGAAAGTAGTAGAAGTATTTGATAAGTTAATGACAATTGACTCAGTAGACATACAAATACATTGTACAATACAAGCATTAAATGTAGTAGCATTATCAGAACTATTAGACTTTGCGGAGTCAAGAGGACTAACAGGCGATCAAGTATATTTAAATATATTGAATCACCCTCGCAGTATGAACATACAATTACTACCAAAAGAATTAAAACAGTTAGCACAAGACAATTTAGAAAACTACAGACATTGGCCAAAAGTAGATGACGTAATAACATATATGTGGACCGAAGACTCACATGATGCACTTTGGCAAGAGTTTGTTGATTACAATCTCAAAATGGATGAACTACAACGTGGTAAACTACTTGAAGCATGTCCTGAGTTTGAAGGATACATAGATGTCTAAAACAATAATATGTACAGGTAATCCAGAAACAGGCTTAGCAAGTGCTATTGCTAAACGCTGGCCTGATACAGTATTTGTTGGTAGAACTACATGGGGCTACGATTTAACTGAAAATGGGTATAGAGAGAAGCTTGCAGAAAAGGCTCTTAACTTTGACGTTTTTATTAACTCTAGTGCATTATGGCGCTTCAATCAAACCCTGGTACTAGATACAGTCTATAAAGACGCTTTAAGACACCTTAAACGACTACATATAGTTAATTTAGGCTCCACAACTGACCGTGCCACGAAGGGTAGCGATTGGCTCTATCAGCAAGAAAAAAAGGCGCTACGCTCAACAAGCAATGCAATGGGCTTAAAAAGCATTTGGCAAGGTGGACCTAAGGTAAGTTATGTTACATTTGGCACATTAGAGAATAATGCACACAAGCACCCAGGCAGAAAAACAATGACGCTTGATGAAGCTGTGGACTTAATTGAATACGTAATTAATATGCCAGAGCATTTATCAGTAAATGAACTAAGTGTGGATCCATTACAAGTATGAAAATACAAGAAAATTCAAAAACATTTACAACTGCAATTATTAACAAAAATGCTTGCAGGAATGTACTAGTATATGACTCAGGTACTAGCGGTGCGTTTTTAAGCTATGCATTAACTAATAATCACGCTTATCGTGTTACAGCGGTAAACGAATATATGCATGACTATGACACTGGAATACGAGATGCTGCGTTTGCTGAAACTGACAAATATATTAACCATTTTAATGGTCTTACAATTACACATCCAAATGACTTAGAAAATTTAAAAAGAGTAGCCACTTCGTTAGGGCTTAGCCTCAACTATATTGGATTAACATTAGGCAACTCAGAACTAGATATAAAGTATAAATTTTTTGTAGAATTACTGCTTGAAATTAAACATAGACGCCACACTAAGGTTGGTGATAACTTAACAAAGTTTGACACTGATGGAATGTATACAGGCATTCGTACTAGTACTTGTAGTTTTTTATCACCAAATAACAGTAGGTGTAATGCAGTAGTAGATTACAAAAAGTTATTCATTGATACAGATTTAGTTGAAATTAAAAAATTAATTAACCTTACTGGACAATATACTGACCCAAACAAACTGCAAAAACTTATACAGGAATACACAGCAAAAAACATAGAATTAGTAAATAAGTATGCACCGGAATGGGAGAACTACTTTAATGATTAATACAACAGTGTTAATGTTTAGCCCTGGCGCTGGTGGAATGTTTCTGAGTTACATACTGTCAAATAATGAAAACTATGTACAGACAGATACAAACGAATATTTTCCTTATGCAGATGATGTTCTCATACATCAAAGGCATCATGGAGACAATTCGTGCAGGCTGTTCCCCACTCACGGACCAGGGTATGCAACAGGCACCGCTGATGGTCCACCAGTTGATCCCATTGAAGGCCCACAAGTAAAATTTGGAAGTCTTGTAACAATGCATGGATGGGAACTAGAATCATTTTTAAAACAGCGAGAAGCAGAAAATGATACAGATTTTACCATAATTTCGTTAAATACAAATAGTATTGAAATGTTAGAGTTTATTAATAAACTAGTAGAGATAAAAAGAGATATCTTACAACCAAATGGATATAATACTACTGGCTGGGAAGTAGCTAACGATATGTATAAAAACTTTGAACACACTATAACACACACAATAGATTACAAAAAGTTATTCATAGATAGAGATACTACAGAAATGCAACACCTAATTAACTGGACACAATCTCCAGTAACAATAGAAAAGTTGACTGAAGAACTAGTTGCTTACACAGACCGAAATATACAACTAATAAAAGAACACGATAAAAGGAATAATGATGCAACAGGATAAAGACGAATTAAAATGGAGTAATTACGATTTTACTAAAATACCATTTGATGATTTGATACAAGTAGGGCAACGTACTTTATTATATCGTGACTTATTTACAGTGAGCTGGTTACTAGGACGTTTTTGTAATTACAACTGTAGTTACTGTTGGCCTTATGCACGTAGTAGTCGTAAGGATCACCGTCCTACAGAACTTAATCTAAAAACAATTGATGAGATTAAACGTCAAGCTCGTGGTAATGGATTTAACAGTTTTCACTTTAGTTTAAGTGGAGGCGAACCTACATTCCATCCTGGCTATTTAGATATGTTGCAGCACCTTGCAGATGATGTACACAACACAAACTACACAAGTGTACACATGACAACCAATATGAGTCGTCCTCTAAAGTGGCACGAAACTTATGTACAGTATGCAAGTAAATTTCACAGAGCTAGTATTACAGCTAGTTTGCACACCGAGCATGTTGACTCAAAAGAGAAGATGCAAGAGTTTGCAGATAAATTAATGTTCTGTCAAGAACATGATATACAAGTTACTATTAACCAAGTTATGGTACCTGAATGGTTTGACAGAGATTGGGAAAACGCATTATTCTTTCATGAACAAGGAATTAACGTAACACTCAAACCACAGTCAGATCCAACAGCAAGTAAGATTGTAGATGGATACACAGAAGAAAATCTTAAAACACTACACAACGGAATGCCGCAACGTAGTTATACAGAGGTAAAGGCTGCAAAAGCTAACTTAGTTGAACGTCCTAAGCCATCATTTGAAATGCCAGAATATACTATTGGCAGAAACGATGCTAGTGTTCCATGGAACATGCAAGTAGAGTTTACTGATTCAAAAAATAAAAAATGGTACATGGACCAAGCAGAACGTTTTAATGCGTTTAACTTTAATAACTTTGAAGGTTGGATGTGTAACAGTGGATACCAAGGAATTATTATTAGGGAGCCTGATGGAAGTATTAAGCGTAGCTATAGTTGCCACGATCAGCCATTAGGTAATATTGAAACCGGTTTCAAACTATTTGATAAGCCAACTATATGTACCACTCGTAGTTGTGTTTCAAGTGCAGATAGTAAGATACCAAAACGTAAGGTATAAATACATATATGTTAAGTACAAAGTTAAAGACCCCAATTGCACAACTGACTCTAGATGCCAGAGCTTTACTGTTCGCTGAACTAAGTCAGATTGCATATTACCCACAAAAAGATGCTACTAAGCTAGCAAAGTCCTTAGGATTTACAACCGTTGAATTTTATGATTTAAACGGTGCCGAAGCATATCGCTTTATGAACAAGTATGATATGGTATTTGCATGTAGAGGTACACAGCCGACACAGTACAATGACGTTAAGGCAGATGCTAGAGCATTTCCTGTTGTTGCAGAAACTGTAGGTAGAGTACATGGTGGATTTAAAGGTGAAGTAGACAAGCTATGGGAAATGATGAAAGAAGATATTATTAGAGAACAATCAAAACGTGCAATATGGATGACCGGACATAGTCTTGGCGCAGCAATGAGTACAATTATAGCAAGTCGCTGCAAAGGCGATACTGCATTAAATAATCCCAAAGAGCTGCACACATATGGATCACCAAGAGTTGGTTGGAGAACTTATCTAGCTAATTTTCCATTCATACATTATCGTTATGTTAACAATGCAGACATAGTACCTAGAGTTCCATTTTTAATATTTGGTTATGTTCATCATGGACAATGTCAATATTTTAATCACTATGGCAACCTACGAAACTTAACAGGTTGGCAACGTGTTAAAGATGTGTGGCGTGGAATTATTAGAGGACTCTTTAAAGGTAAAGTAGACTCATTCTCTGATCACAATATCAAACAGTACGTAGCACATTTGCAAGAACGTTTCAACGGTGAAGAAAATTTACAACCATCAATAACTAAAACATACGTTGCACCAAAGATTAATGAAGTTGTAGCGATAGTTACTCTCAAAAAAGATTAGGATTCTAAATTGGATATTTCAAAAATAACTCAGTTCGGTGACTTTTATCAAATTGATGCTGGCTTTGATGTAGATAAATTACTAGACGAAGTTGACTTACACAAAGATAAATGGTCAAAGTATAATCCACGCAAAGATTGGATTAAACGTGACGGCTTGTGTATTATCAATGAACGTGGAGAATGTGGTCCAGGACCTGCATTAGATAGCCTAGGCGAATGGAATAAAGAATACGGCACAAGTTACACAGAAAAAGATTTCAACGTTCCTACTGAATTATATCATAGTAGCTCAGAACTACAACGAGTAATTGGACCAATGCTAAATTTTAGTGTAAGGTCTCACTTTTTAAGACTACCGCCAGGTGGATACTTTCCACCACACCGAGATCATGTGTATGGCGAACAACCTAGTTTTAGGCTTATATGGGCGTTGGAAAATTGTAATCCTCCTCATTGTAGATTTATTTTAGATGACACTACATTAAATTTTGGATACGGTGAATGCTATGTAGTCAATACTACTAAGGTACATACTTTGTTTAACTGTGGTACCAAGTACGATAGTCTTTGGTTAGTTGTTAATGCACAGGTCACCGATGAAAGTATTAGATTTGTACAAGATAGATTAACAGAGAGATGAAACATTAATTAAGTCGTAAAAAAACGCCCCGTAAGGCGCTCTCTCACTCTCCCTTTAAATCTTACTTACACCAAGACTCTTTTTTGTCTCCGTAATACTCACGTGCATAACCTTTTGCAATAAGAGCATGTCTAAGACTCTTACCATCAATAATTACGTCACCTAGTACACGTCCACCAAATTTGTCCCATTTGTAAATAGCTACTTTAATAACCTTACCATTGGCAATCATTTTCTTGGTAAACTTACTAGCCTTTTCGCCTAGTGCCTTTTCGCTATCGCATTTACCTCTCCAACTTTTTTCTGGTGTATCAACACCAAATACTCTAATACTTAATTCTTGTTTAAGCGGGTCTGGTAAAAAGTTTGCTTCAAATGCAACGGTGTCTCCGTCAATGATTCGAGTGATTGGAAAATCGTACTCTACCATTTTTACTTCTTTTGCTGCGAACGCTGGCCCAGTGAGCAAGCATGCAACTAAAATTGCTGTTATATATTTCATATTAATTCCTTAATTTGTTGGAGCTTGTTTTTCAAACTCTGACAAGACATTCATCTTCTCTTCTAATAAGTTCTCTAAACTATTTATGGCAGCACGTTTCTCATCACTGGCGCCTTCATTAAATGCTATGATTGCATTTTCAAGTATTTGCATGTCTTTTAATAAATCTACCATTATACCTCTACCACTGCAATTACACCTGGGTTAATCCATTCTGCAAACAATCCGTTGTCTGCTAGTACATTTGTGATTAGTGTATTAACACCAAACATACCCAGTCCCATATTGTTGTAATCTGCCCAAACAGTTTCGTTGGCATCTTCGCAGTTCATTTCAGCACTAATGCGAAACTTATTCATGTTGCCATAGTCGTCGCCTAGTAATACTGGACAACCCATATTTTTCAACTTAGTGAATGCTTTTTTATAATTGCGTTGCATTAGTCTAACCTCGAACCTGCATATGCTTTAAAGCCAAATGCTTCAAACACATCTGCTGCTGCTTGAGCACCAGCTTCTTTAACATCAACGTTTTGAACATTAACATTACTTGGATTCCAAATTTGAAATGCTTTAGTATAATCTTGCTCAATACCAGCGGCCTTCATGTTGCGACCTAATTTAGTATTACCTTTAACACCATGTATGTTAACCCAAGCAAATCCACACGGATAATTATCTTCGCCTTTAAGTGTTACATCTAAATATTCTCTAGATGCCTTATTTGCGGCTGTTTTTGCTTTAGCAACTATATCTTTAATTTCATTTATTGTGTATTCCATATTAATTCTCCGGTAGTTAAAGTAAGTT
>ENA-OSJC01000225-OSJC01000225.1-marine-metagenome-genome-assembly--contig:-NODE-225-length-57132-cov-13.034861_pt1 | contig 57132 bp, 54 predicted proteins | sample MGYA00237885_ERZ534234 | MGnify/ENA primary metagenome ERZ534234 (study PRJEB26413, sample SAMN06343907) | marine metagenome | isolation source: coastal waters | place: Atlantic Ocean: West Antarctic... | reverse complement strand
GAAGCGCAGTAATGCGTGTAGCTGACCAGTACTAATAGCTCAATTGGCTTGATTTATGCACTGAAAAAAATTTTTAAATAATTGATATTAACCAACTAACACAGAAATATTTCTTCATAAAATATTTAAAGATTATTAAATATTTACGAACCGTATCATTTAAGATGCAACTTTTGGTTATGTTTGTAAATTTAGTGATACACTAAATAACATAAATTAGTTATATTTTTTTGGTTCATCAAAATGAAATTTAATAATAAAAAAAAATCATACGTTTATATAGGTAGGTTTCAACCATTCCACGAGGGGCATTACAGACTTATAAAATCGGTATTAAAAAAAAATGATCAGATATTAATTTTGGTTATGGATAGCTTTGGTATCAATAAAAAAAATCCATTTAAATTTTCTTATGTAAAAAAAAAAATTTTAAAAAGAATATCTATTGAGTTTAAGGGTAGATATAAAATTATTAAGATTCCTGTGGTAAAATCTGTAATCTATGGAAGGAAAGTAGGATATAAAATACAAAAAATTAAATTAGAAAATAATATTGAAAAAATTTCTGCCACAAACATCCGAAAGAAAATTTTAATCAAATAAAAGTTATATAATTAATTTATAACTTAAAAGTCTAGTTTTTTATCTTGTTCTGAATAAACTGATTGTTATGATCATAAAACATAACTCTTTTAGTAATTTTATTAGTATTATCTTCCCATTCTTGTTCAGATAAATCGTAAATATAATTTATCTTATCAATTATTTTTTGTGCATCAAACTTGTTTGTCCAAAAAAAACCTTCATCCTTAAATTTCTCTGGGTAGCCAAATTTTGTAAATGAGTCACAATTAAGATTTCTATCATTTAGATTAAAAAAAAGAGTTTTGTTTCCTCTACCCAGACTTTCATAACCAAGAGAGGCATTTAGTGAAAAACATATTTCAGCTTTGTCAATAATATCATACGAGGAACAAATACGATCTTTTTGTTCATGGAAAACAAATTTTTTATTTTGTAAAATATTATCAAAGAAATATTTTTCCTCTATTTTTTTTGACCTTGCTAAAATTTCAAGATCTATTTTTCTTTTTTGGCAAAATTCATAAATAATATTAAGTAATAATTTTTCATATTTATGATTTGATATACCAAATGAAGATATAAAACATAAATTTTTTTTAATTTTATTTTTACTGTTTAAACAGTAATTATTTTTTAATGATCCAGTGACTATAATCTTTGCTTGGATTCTATCTTTTAAATAATTTTTTACATTTTCTCCAAAGCAATAATATTCATCACACTCAAATTTGTAATCTGAATTTTGAATTGATTCATATAAATCATTTTTATAAAATCTATAACCATTTTGAATCGCGATAAATTTTATACTTTTTAAATATTTTTTAAATTTGAAAAACCTTTGGTCATTATCAATGAAAGTAATTACAGACAACGGTTTAGTTAAAATTATAAATGTTTTAAGATAATTAAAATAAATGTCTCTAAATCTCAATGTATCTTTTAAATTTATCATCAAGGACAAAACAAGGATTGGTAAAGATATCTCTTCCAATCTTGTGGGCATAACTAAAAAATTTTCTTTTAAAATATTACTTAAAATTTTTTCACTATGAATATCATAAATTATAATTTTTTTTTTGGGAGGTATTTTAATTGTAAATTTAATCTTAAAAATTATTTTAATTAAGTTTTTCATTTTTTATTAAAATTTTGGCGATTTCAACATCTATTGCAGAATGAATATCAATAGAGCTTTTTATCTCGTAGGCCTTTACTTTTTTGCCCATAAAACTCCATGGTCGATGACCATTATTTTTATAAATTTCTTTTGTTCGTATAACCCAAAAATTATGACATAAAAAAAAGCACTTAGATAAATCTTGTCTGTTAGAGGAAATTTTTTTCTTATTTATAAAATTTTTAAGAATATTATTCTTTATTTTTTTTGCTCTTTCTGGATGATGATCGTTAATGTTTTGAACAGGTACTACAGCACTAATATTTTTATTTTTTTTTAAGATTTTTATACAATCAGATATCCATTTTGATTTAACAATAGGAGCATTAGCCAGTAAGATAACTAAAATATCTGGATATTGGCCGTTAGTTTTAAAAATATTTAATGCATGTTTTAAGACGTCAATATGTTTGCTGTCTTTTCCCGCTAAATTTTTTGGTCTATTTATAACTTGATATCCAATTTTTTTAGTTTGATTTAATATTATTTTACTATCGCTTGAAGTGTAAAAAAAATTAATGTCTTTTACTTTTTTTGCTTGTTTCGCAGGATAATTAAAAATGTATTCGTTGTATAACTTTATTTGATTTTTATTTTTAAAAGTTGAATTTTTTTTACCTGTTAAAAGAGCTGTTATTTTCATCAAAGTAATTTATATCATTTATAACTTTTTTGATACCCATATTTAAATTAGTTTTTGGTTTCCAATCAAATCTTTTAATTCTAGAAATGTTTGCACAAGATTTATCCGTATCACCCGTATGATGATTTCCAACATTCACCTCATAGCGCTTATTGGTAATCTTAAATATTTTTCTGATTAAACTAAGTACTTTAGTTTCTTTTCCTGAGCCTAAATTGAAAATATCAATATTTTTATTATTTAATATTTTAAGATTTATAAATGCACTTAATATATCATCGATATAAATGAAATCTCTTGATCTCTTTAAAGATCCTGTTACTTGAACTTTTGAAGTTCTTGTAATTTGAGACAGGTATATTGATAACATTCCTTGATATGGATTATTGTAATCTTGAAAAATACCATAAGCATTAAATAATCTAAAGATTTTTACATTTATTCCAATATCTTTTAATTTTAAAAAAATATTTTCAGAAGTTAACTTTGAAATTCCATAGTGTGAAATTGGTTTACAATTAAATTTCTCATTTTTTTTATATGAATTTTTTCCATAGACTGCCATTGAAGAAGAAAAAATTAAATTTTTTGGTCTTATTTTTTCACAAAAATTACAAAGATTTAATGCACCCATAACATTTGTTTTATAACATTTATTTTTTTTTATTTCCGAAATATAGGTCGAAGTTTCAGCTGCAAGATGATATATAAAATCAAAAACTATCTTTTTTTTAATTAAGTTATTAAAAATATTTTTATTAGAAATATCTCCATAAATAAATTTACAGTTTTTTTTAAATGGTTTTTGATTTATTTTTTTTTTTAAATCTAAGATATAAATATTGTTTGTTTTAAAAAGTTTAAGATATAAGTTAAACCCAATAAACCCTGCACCTCCAGTAATTAGAATATTTTTTTTTTTCACAGGCTCTATTAATTATTTAAAATAAGTTAAGCCACTTTGAAAGGATTTTATATTTTTTGTATCTTTTATTTCTAGAGATTCTAACCAATTAATTTTTTTAAAAAAAGGTTTGTTTCCAAAGTTGAAATTTTTTAACATGTTTTTTTTGAGAAATATTGTTGCACTAGTAGAAATTTTTTTTAATGGAACTATTTTTTTTCTTTCAATTAGCATTTTATTAAAATCAAAATTAATTGGGTTTTTCCCCTTAAAAAAGTATTCATGCTCTAAATGGTACATAAACGCTGAATCAAATCCTTTTTTTTTAATTTTAAAAAATGCATTTATAAAATTATTTATGGTATTTTCAGATAAATATGGAAAAGTACAATTTAACCACAAAATATATTCACTTGTAACTCTTTGACAGCTAGACTTGTACAAATTATTAAGATTACTTTTATTGTCTCTATTTATTATTTTTAAATCATAATATTTTGCAATCTCAATTATTTTTTTGCTATTAGTTGAGACATATATTTCTGAAATTTTTTCTATTTTTTTAGCTTGAGATATTTTCCATTCTAATAATGAGGTACTTCCCCACTTACTTAAATCACCTTTATCATAATATTTGTTTCTATCAGTTGCTGGAATGATTATTGATATATCCATGTTATTTTCTGGTATTTAAATTTGTAAGCCTATCAATCTCAGATTTTATTTTCAAATCATAAATTTCTTTTTTATTAATTATATAATTTTTTTCAAAATTTAAACAATTCTCAATTGCATTTGATTTTAACATACTTTTAGTTGGTAATATTATTTTACGTGTTTCAAGCTTATCAACATATTTCCATATTTTAATTTTATTATAATTTAAAATTGTTTTTTTATCTATGCCCCCTCCAACTGTTAATTTAATGTTAGTTTTTTTCAATCTTTTTGAAATGTCTAAAATTGCCTGTGTTACAGCATTTGAGTTTTGTTTTATATTTTTATTAAAATAGCTTTTTGAAAAATCTGACCTCCCCACTGTAATATTTGAAATTTTTCCTTGTGCTCTTTTAATAATTTTATCTAAGTTTTTGTATCCAGTTATTGTTTCGATATTAATACTTAACTCTGGTCGTTTTTCTAAATTTAGGTTATCAATTGTTTCTATAAACTTTTGTAAAGCAAATTCAGTCTCAACCATAGGTGCAATCAAACCATCAACATTAAGAGATATACAATTATAGATGTCGTTTACAGCTTCCACACCACCTATTTTTACTTTTAATTTTGTGCCTATTTTATTTGTTAATATTTTTAGTCTGGCTATGTCATAAGTTGAGCTTCCCTCGGCTTCAAACTCAGCTTTAATACCATATAATTTGTAATTTTTTTTTAAGAAGCTTAAATTTTTGATTAATTCATTGTAAGAATTTAAAGACATTGTTTTATATATTAATTTTTGAGTTATGGAATGTGTACTTGCATATTAAATATAATACAAGTATTTTGAAGTATTAGACTTTAAGAAAACTAAAAATATTTTAAATATTAGTAATTATATTCTTTTTTATATATAATTTTGAAATTATATTTACTTCTATCTTCAGCTTTATAAGTTTATCTTTATTTTGTACTTCAAATATAATATTTAGGTTAAGACTAATTTAATGATTTTTAATTTACTCAAATTCTTAACAAATAAGGAAAAAGTAATGTTACTATTACTTTTAATACTTATTTTTATTGGAACAATATTAGAAGTTTTGGGTTATGCACTAATTATACCTTTACTTACAATCATAATCAAATCAAAATCTATTTTAATTGAATTTTCTATAATAAAAAATAATGCATTTTTAAGTGAATATTTTGTAACCACAAGTGTGCAAAATCTAGTCATTCATGCACTGTTTTTAATGGTTTCCTTTTTCTTTATTAAAAATGTGTTTTTGATCAGTTTAATGTTTTTTCGTGAAAGTTTCTTTTTTAATATAAAAGCGAGATTATCTAAATTTTTTTTTAAAAAATATTTACTTAAAAGTTACCCAGATTTTATTAAGAATAATAGCTCATATTATATTACTAATATTTTAAATGAAGTTGCGATGTTTGTTGAAAAGCGAATAAGAGCAGCAATTTTTATCTTGAACGAAACACTAATTATATCCTTTTTTTTTATTTCATTGTTGTTGGTAAATTTTAATTTTACTTTAGTGATGTTTTCTATATTTACTTTTATTCTATATATATTTCTCGTTATAACTAAAAATATTAACCTTAAATATTCAAAACAACGTCAATTATATGATTTTAAACAAATCAAAGATCTTAATGAAGGTTTTGCACTTTTTAAATATTTAAAAATTCATCATTTAGAAAAGATGTTTTTTGATAAGTTTTCGCATTCAAATAAACAAGTCAACAATGCTGGAAAAGTTGAAATTTTTTTAAGTGAAATACCAAAAAATATTTTCGAATTAGCTTCACTATTAACTATCTTTTTTGCGACTTTATTTTTTTTTTCAATGGGTGGTGTTTTTATTGATGTTCTTCCATTTTTAGGATTTTTAGTCTTGGCAGTCGCAAGAATGATTCCATCTTTAACAAGAATATCAAATTCTTTTCAAAATTTTAGATTTGCTGAACCATCAATGAAAGTTTTAAACAATGAAATTACATTTGATGTTCAAAAAAGTTTTTTTGATCCCAGTAAAAAATTGTCAAATGAATTAACAAGTATTAAACTTAAAAATGTTTCATTTGAATATAACAAAAAACCTGTTCTTAAAAATATCTCATTAACTCTAGAAAAAAACAAAATTTATGGTATCTCTGGAGAAACTGGATCAGGAAAAACATCATTAGTAGATATAATTGTTGGTCTTCACTCTAATTACGATGGCAATATCTTGCTGAATGATAAAAAATTAACTAAACCTCTGTTCCAGACAATAGATATTGCTTATGTTCCACAAAACATATTTTTAGTAGATGATACAATTAGAAATAACATTTTATTCAATAATTTTGATAACAAACTGATAAGTCAAGATAAAATAAATCAGGTAATTAATATTACTTGTTTAGATAGTTTTTTATTAAAACTAGATAATGGTATTGAAACATCAATTGGTGAAAATGGGGCATCAATTTCTGGAGGACAAAAACAAAGAATAGGATTGGCAAGGTCACTTATAAATAAACCAGACTTATTAATTTTAGATGAAGCAACAAATGCCTTAAATTATGAAGTTTCTAATAAAATAATCAAAAATTTAAAAAATCAAAGCATGACAATTCTTATTATTTCTCATGATAAAGAAATAATCAAAAACTGTGACAAGCAAATACTTATTAAAAATGGAAATCTTGAAATTTTGTGAGTATACATGTTTTTTTAGGATATAAAAAATTATGACACTTATTACTTATAACAAACAATATATTGAAAAAGATGATAAATTAGAAGTTTTACATGCCCTTGGTGAAGAGAAAATTACAACTGGTAATCAAATTATAAAATTTGAAAATAATTTAAAAAAATATCTAGGAAGTAAATTTATATCGTGTGTTAATAGTGGTACCTCAGCAATCGATTTAGCCATAAAATCACTTGGTTTAAAAAAAGGAGATATTGTTATAATGCCTTCTATTAATTTCATTGCCTCATATAACTGTGCAAAAAATATTGGATTAAAGATATATTTAACAGATGTGGATCCTAAATCAGGACAGTGTCGCCCCGAAGATGTAGTCAGTGTTATCAAAAAATATAATTTAAAAAATGTAAGTTTAGTAATATCTATGTATTTAGGTGGTGAACCAGACAATGTAATAGAATTTTTTAAATTGAAAAAAAAATACAATTTTTTTTTAATGGAGGATGCATGTCATGCTTTAGGTGGCAACTACTCATATAAAAATAAAAAATATAAAGTAGGATGCTCAAAACATTGTGATATTTCTACATTCTCGCTTCATCCATTAAAAACAATTACTGCTGGAGAAGGAGGAATAATTAGCACAAACAATAAGTTAATATATAAAAGGGTAAATTTGCTAAGATCACATGGAATTTTAAGAAAAAAAAAATATTGGAATTATGATGTAACTTTAAATGGCTATAATTTTCGTATGTCAGATATTAATGCGGCATTAGGAAATTCACAATTAAGAAAAATTGACACATTTATTAAAGATAGAAGAGAAACTGCAAAAAAATATATTAATAAATTAGTTGGGCTAAAAGATTACTGTCACTTATTAATTATAGATAAAAAAAAATTAAATCAATCAGCTTGGCATTTACTTATCATGTCAATAAATTTTAAAAAATTAAGGACTACTAAAGATAATTTAATAAAATTTTTTATAAAAAAAAAAATTTTTTTACAGGTACACTATATACCGATTTATAGATTTAAAGTTTTTAAAGAAAAAGAAAAATATAAATCCTTACCTGGTGCGGAAGAATATTTTAGAAATTGTTTAAGTATGCCAATATTTTATAAAATGAGAAATAGTGAAATACAATTTGTATTTAATACATTGGTTGATTTTATAAAAAAAAATAAAAGATATAAAGATAAGAATAGTGTATAGAATATTGAGATAACTTAAATTAATTATATGAGTAAATTTTTAGTTAACCTGAATAAATTTGGATTTGCAAAACTTGATAAAATATTTGATGAAAAAGAAAAAAAGATACTTCATAAATACTCTACTAAAATTTTTGATGATGAAATAATCAATTACAAAGAAGCACCCTCAACATTCATTAATCAAGATGTTGAGCTATATTATAATCATAAAAACATTTTTACATTTTTTAAAACAACAAGTAGGAATTTTATTGGGCAATATGAGGAATTAGACATCTTATTTTCAAATTTATTTTCAAAAAATGAGATAAAAAATTACTTTGAAGCGATACTTGGAAATGAATATAAATTACATACCTGCTTGATGAGAAAAGCGGACGAAAACTCAAGTTATATGGGCCTTCATACAGATAATAACTTCGCATTTACTATAAGTATTTTATGTAACAACGTAGACCAAAGTCATGCTACAACAGTTTTCGTTCCTTCAAGTCATAAATTTAACTATGATTTTAAAAATAAAATTGAAAAATTTAATCCTAAATTTTTTTCTTTCCTTACAAAACCATCTGAAGGAAAAGTTGGAGATATAAATTGTTTTTTTAATAAAACTATTCATGGAATAAAACAAAGTTCAAATAAAGATGAGTCTTCAAATATTATATGGCTATTAGGTTTTCATAGAAATTCTGATAAATTGATGAAAACAATATTGTTGCCCGAGCATACCAAATATGGAAAAAAAACAGCAGATGTGTTTTCAGAAGATACTCTTAAGTTGTTTGAGTTAAATGAAAACTCTAGAAAGCACAGTAATAACTTTAATACAAAAAAACTAATAGATAATATAAATAAAAAAAATACATACTCTATTAAACAAAGTTTAATTTTAGCTTATTTAAAGTTTATAGGGCTTAATATTTTCTTAATAAGAAAAATTATTTATCTCCTCAAATTTAAAAAAATAGTTAAATTGAATATAAATTCTCGATAGTAACATAAATTCTGACTATATTTATTTATGATAAGAATTAAAAATAAAATAAAATAAAATTATCAAAGTATTTACTAATTGTTTCTAACTCTAGAAAACTATTGCATTATTATTTAATTAAATTAATGTTTATGAATGAGTGTAGGAAAATATTATAATATTGCTAAAAAAAAACTTTATCCTTTGACTAGAAGTTTAACAGGAAAAGGTGTTAGAAGCACGTTAAAAATTATTCAGAAAGAGTTTCCAAAACTTAAAATAAAAAAATTAAAATCTGGAGCGAAGGTTTTTGATTGGAATATCCCTCCCGAATGGAATGTTTCTAATGCATATGTAATTGATAAACATAATAATAAGATTATAGATTTTAAGAAAATGAATCTTCATTTAGTTGGCTATTCAACTCCTATAAAAAAATATGTTTCTAAAGAAGAATTATTTAAAAATTTATATTTCTTAAAAAGTCTACCAAAAGCAATCCCATATATAACGTCTTATTATAAAAGAAGATGGGGGTTTTGTGTGTCTTATCTTCAATACAAAAATTTAGATAAGCAATATTCTTCAAATGATAAATTTAAAGTTGTTATTGATTCAAGTTTAGATAAAAAAGGCAATTTAAATTATGGTGAATTAATTTTAAAAGGCAAATCCAAAAAAGAAATTTTAATTTCCACATATATTTGCCATCCTTCAATGGCAAACAATGAATTATCTGGACCTATAGTTTCAATGAGTTTGATAAATTATTTTAAAAAGAAAAAACTAGATAAAACTTTAAGGTTTGTTTTTATCCCTGAAACAATTGGTTCAATAGCCTATTTAAGCAAAAATATTAAATATTTAAAAGAAAATGTTATGGGAGGTTTTAACCTTACTTGTATAGGTGATGAAAGACAACATTCATGTATGTTTTCAAAGTATCAAAATTCCCCATCTGACGAGGCAGTTATTGATGCATATAAATTATTGAAAATTAAAGATTATAAAATTTACTCATTTTTAACAAGAGGCTCAGATGAAAGACAATATAATTCACCTGGAATTGATTTAAAAATTTCATCAATTTTTAGGACAAAATATGGAGAATATCCAGAATATCACACCTCGTTAGATAATTTTAATTTGGTAACTATAAAAGGTTGTGCAGGAGGATTTGATGTTGCTAGAGAGTCAATCAAAATATTTCAAGAAAGAATTTATCCAAAGTGTAAAGTTATGTGCGAACCTCAATTAGGTAAAAGAGGCCTCCATCCAACACTGTCAACAAAAAAAAAATTGGACAGAAGTTTTATTGATTTTCTTCAATATGCTGATGGGACAAATTCTCTAGAAAAAATTTCTAGTTTAATAAAATTAGATCTTAAGTCTGTTAAAAAGACTCATTGTAAATTATTGGAAAATAAGCTAATTGAATAATTAATGAAAAAAATTGATGCATTTAAACATTTTAATAACGAATATTCAGTTAAAGAATATTCTGAAATGTATAAAAAATTAAGATTAGATATTAGATATCCTGCAAACGTTAAAAGAGAGGAAATTTTTGTAAAACTTTTAAAAAAACATAAACCGAAAAAAATAGTAGATGCTGGATGTGGTGCTGGAATGCCATTAATAGATATTAAAAAGAGAGGCTTTAACATTATAGGTTACGATAAAGCTGAGAATATGATTCTAGAGGCGAGAGAAAATCTTAAAAAAAATAAACTATCTACTGATTTAGTATCTTGTGATGATTTTGAAAATCCCAAATCAATAAAAAATAATTCAGTAGATTGTATATTAGGAATGGGTGCTTTCTATTATTCTAAAAATGTAAATAAAACATTATTAAATCAAAAAAAAAAATTAAAGAAAAATGGTAGATTAATTTTTTCATTAAGAAATAGATTATTTGATGTTGTTACTTTAAACAATTATACAAAAACATTCTTGGATGAAATTTATGAAGTTAAATCTTTAAAAAAAATATGGAAAAAAAAATATGAAGATTTAACAAAAAATTTTTCTGATAGAAAAAAAAATAAATTTAAAAATATTGATGAAGCTGGAGTTTATACTCACACTCCTCATAATCCATTAACAATAACTGATGAAATGGCAAAGTTAGGTTTGGCAGTTGAAGGAATATATTTTTATCATTTTCACGCCTTGCCAACGGTTTTTGAAAATTATGATGAACAATATTATAGAAAAATTTCTTGGAAAATAGAAAACCCATTAGATTGGAGAGGTTTTTTCTTGGCATCTGCTTTTGTTATCGATTGTAAAAAAATTAATTAAACTAATCCTTCATATGGCATTTGATGAAGTTTTACACAAAGACAGTCATTGAAGATGTTAAAGGTGTTCCAGTACCAAAGATGTTGGGTGTGATTGAGGGGCCAGTTAATAAGATGATAAGAGCTTATACTGATGAATTTAGCTTTATGAGACATCAAACAATGAGAGATCAAAGACCTAGTAAGAAGTAATCTCATTACACGGCTACATGGCTAATATTCAAAACCGTCAAAAAGTTTTTTCTTTTGCAATAATTTTTAAAATATTTGACGAGAATAAAAAAATGAATATTGCCATGTATTGACCGTATTAGACTCAATAATCACCTTTAGATACCCTTGAAAAAGTTTTGAACGCCTCTAAAAGACCCCTTTATGCAAGGTAAAGTAACCTTTAGTAGCGTTGAATTCTTACCTTTACTTACTCTGAATTATTACAAAAAAGTGAGTCATACCAATAAAAATTTTGAAAAATTTTAGAGTAAGTGAAAATATTTTTTAAGGTTACAATGTCCCTTGATTCATGTTGTTTGATCAATAATTCAGGGGAACTTTGAAAAAGTTTATGAGGTCAATAACTGTCTATAACTTAGACTAAAGGATAGATATAAGGAGTCCCATTTATAAAAAAGGGTGGTGGGGTCATAACAACTTTTAATTTTCGAAATCGACTTGGTACCTCTATTGATTAAGCAAGTTCCAGAGACTAGTAGGTACTTACTCTCAGGACTCTCAGGGGACTCAGCACGTAGAAAGAGAAAATAGGATTATCTTTGATTTCATTGACCTTTTAAGATAAAATAAAAATAAAGATTAAACATTAATTTCGTGTGGAATGTATGAGTTAAGTATTGTATATCACGGTGGAATTACTGAGGGCCTGTAGCTCAGTTGGTTAGAGCAGTACACTCATAATGTCGGTGTCCTTGGTTTTTTTAAAAGCACAAAAAAAATATAAGAAAAAAGATAAAATATAACGATATTATATATTATGTAGATAAAAATATTTTATATTATTATATAAAAATTTTAAAAATAATATACTATTTGAATAGTAAATTTTTACTAATAGTAAATAAATAAGAATAATTATAATTGCTAAAATTAATTAAAAAAATTATTAACTTTTTTATAATAAAAAATGGTTATTTATTAAAGAAAGCGGGAGAGTATGATGTCTTGCGACCAATCCAACCAGATAATATCTTAAGTAAACATCTTAACAAAATTAAAGCAAACACAATGGTCACTACAGAAGGTTTAATTTCACTATATGATCAAGTAAAATATCTGGAAGAGAATAAAATAAAAGGAGATTTTGTTGAATGTGGAGTTTGGAAAGGTGGTTGTATTGGATTAATGGCTTTAGCCAATCAAAGATATAGCAAAATACCAAGAAAACTTCATTTGTTTGACTCATTTGAAGGAATTCCAGAGCCAGATGTTTCAGTTGATGGAGAACTTGCGTTAAAACAAGTACGGGAATGGTCGGACGGAGGTACATCTGGAAAAATGAGAGCACTACCAGGATTTTATGATACTTTAGGTGGTATAGGTACAATTCAAGATAATAAAAAATTACTTGAGGATATGATTTCTTACCCCAAAGATAAGATAAACTATCATATAGGATGGTTTAAAGATACATTGCCGTTAAATGAGATTGAATCTATTTCACTTCTACGCCTTGATGGTGATTGGTATGAAAGCACAAAAATATGTTTAGAGCACTTAGTTGGTAAAGTAGTAAAAAATGGAATTATAATAATTGATGATTATGGCACTTATGATGGTTGTAAAAAAGCAGTAGATGAATATTTTTTAAATCAATATTATTTTCATCGTGTTAATCAAGATATTATATATATAGTTAAAAATTGAAGAAATCTTATAATGAAAAAAATTGATGCATTTAAACATTTTAATAACGAATATTCAGTTAAAGAATATTCTGAAATGTATAAAAAATTAAGATTAGATATTAGATATCCTGCAAACGTTAAAAGAGAGGAAATTTTTGTAAAACTTTTAAAAAAACATAAACCGAAAAAAATAGTAGATGCTGGATGTGGTGCTGGAATGCCATTAATAGATATTAAAAAGAGAGGCTTTAACATTATAGGTTACGATAAAGCTGAGAATATGATTCTAGAGGCGAGAGAAAATCTTAAAAAAAATAAACTATCTACTGATTTAGTATCTTGTGATGATTTTGAAAATCCCAAATCAATAAAAAATAATTCAGTAGATTGTATATTAGGAATGGGTGCTTTCTATTATTCTAAAAATGTAAATAAAACATTATTAAATCAAAAAAAAAAATTAAAGAAAAATGGTAGATTAATTTTTTCATTAAGAAATAGATTATTTGATGTTGTTACTTTAAACAATTATACAAAAACATTCTTGGATGAAATTTATGAAGTTAAATCTTTAAAAAAAATATGGAAAAAAAAATATGAAGATTTAACAAAAAATTTTTCTGATAGAAAAAAAAATAAATTTAAAAATATTGATGAAGCTGGAGTTTATACTCACACTCCTCATAATCCATTAACAATAACTGATGAAATGGCAAAGTTAGGTTTGGCAGTTGAAGGAATATATTTTTATCATTTTCACGCCTTGCCAACGGTTTTTGAAAATTATGATGAACAATATTATAGAAAAATTTCTTGGAAAATAGAAAACCCATTAGATTGGAGAGGTTTTTTCTTGGCATCTGCTTTTGTTATCGATTGTAAAAAAATTAATTAAACTAATCCTTCATATGGCATTTGATGAAGTTTTAACAATTGTGCATCAATTAATTCTGAATAATAATAATAAAAAACCTCAATTTTGAATATTTAAACTTATTCTAAAATTATAAACTAAAGTCTCACAGGTATATTATTTATATTTAGAAAATCCTTAATTTCCTTAGGTGTAATTTCAGTAAAGTGAAATAATGAAGAGATACTGACGGCACTTACATCAAGTTTAAATGCTTCAAGAACATCTTCCTTCGATCCAGCTCCACCAGAAATAATTATAGGAATTTCAACATATTTAATAATTTTTTGTAAAGCCTCTAGGTCATAACCTTTCATTGTTCCATCATAATCAATAGAGCATATAATTATTTCACCGACTTTTAGTTTTTGTACCTCAATTATCCAATCTAATAATTTAATATTTGTTTGTATTTTTCCAGAGTTCGTAAAACAATACAATTCATTATTTACTTTTTTAAAATCTACTGAAAGAACAATTTGTTGAGAACCATACTTTTTTACAATTTCTTTTATAAGGCCAGGGTTTTCTAAAGCTGAAGTATTTATAGATATTTTATCAGCACCAGATTTTAAAATTTCGTCAACATCTAGTAAAGATTTAATTCCACCACCAATTGTTAAAGGTACGTCACACTCTAAAGATAAGCTTTTAAGAAATTCAAAATCAAATATCGAGTCTTTATTTTTGATAAAAGCAAAAAATATCTCATCCACATCTCTTAAGTTATAAACCTTCATACCACTGATCGGTGAACCAACTGATCTCCAATTATCAAATTTTTTACCTTTTACTAAACTAATATTATTATAAAGTAGGGTTGGTATTATTCTTTTTTTAAGCATTAACAAAGTTTTTTAAAATCTTTCTTCCAGTGCGAGAACTTTTTTCTGGATGAAATTGAGTACCAATTATATTATCTTTTTCAACTGACGAAACAAAATCAACACCATAGTTTGACGAAGTAAGTACTACACTATTTTTTTTTGGAATTAAACTATAACTATTTACAAAGTATACATCTGAAAAGTTATCTACATCTTTTAAAATATTGCTTTCTTTTTTAAATTCAATATTGTTCCATCCTATAAGTGGAAGTCTATAATGGCATCCTATTGAAAATAATGATTTAACTTCTCCATCAATAAAATTGAAACCATATGATTTTTCATCTTCAAAACCTAATTTTGAAAATAATTGCATACCCAAGCAAATTCCCAAAATATATCTTTGTTTTATTTTTACAAATTCTTTAATTTCATCAAACCAATGGTTGTTTTTTAATATTTTGATACTGCTTGCATAAGATCCTGTGCCTGGTAATACAATTTTGTCACAATTTTTTATTTCGTGTGGATTTTCAATAACTTCAACTTTATCAGCTAATTTATATATACTATTATGAACAGATCTAATATTCCCCACTCCATAATCAATTATACCAATTATCATATTTAAATATTGTCATAATTAATTTTAATTAAATTTTTATCATCATCATAGGTAATATTTCCACTTTGATCTGTCTTAAAAATTTTTTTATTTGTAAATCTTTCACATATTTTTTTAAATTCTTTTTCGTTAATATCAATATTACTTAGTATATCATTAAGCGATTTTCCCATGTAAGAGGCTGGATATTTTCCCTCATAATCTCTAACTTTTTGCATTGCTTCAAATCTAGAAATTTTTCCTCTTCTTATGAGGTAACTTAATTGATCAGTTGCTCTACCAAAACCATATTTTAGAAACTTAAAATAATCATGGATACCATGTTGATGATTATCAATTTTTTCAAAATTAAAATAGCAACCCTCTAATTGATTTTCATAAGGTAAGAACCCATTATCTTTAGAAATTTCATAATTTTTTTCACTATCCCATTCAAAAAACTGACCTAAAAAAATACCAGTAATTTTATTTTTTTCAATTTCTTCACTGGCTGGGTAAGTATAAGCTTCGATATCTTTATCGTTAAAGATATCTGATAATAAAATATCACTCACCCTTAATCCATTCATGCCACCGAATTCTTCTAACCATTTTCTGTCTAGAATTAAATTGTCAAGTGTATGTTGAGGTCCCCCATATTCAAACTGTGAATTTTCTCCATAAATGATTAAATTAATATTAAAGTATAAAGCAATTTTGAAAGGAATTGTAAAAATTGCTACATGTTCTGGCCATGAGATATCACCAATTTCATTTAAGCAAAATTTATTTAACCTTCCCCTTACTAATAAATTTGTTGAAAATTCAATTGTATCAAAACCAAGTTGTTTTAAATTTTCTATATTTTTTCTACCCACTTCACTTAAATCACAAGTAGAAGCTGTTACAATTAAAGGGTTTAATCCAAGCTCTCTACATTTTAGCGCTTGGAAAGTACTATCTTTTCCACCACTAGAAGGAATAATACAATTCCATTTATTTTTTGGAATCGATATTTTATTTATTATTTCAAAAAATTTTTTCTCTCTCTCGTTCCAATCAATCATTTCTCTTTTTTTATATGAAATACAAGCTCCGCAAACTCCGTTTTCATCAAAAAATTGATCTGGTCTAGATGATGGAATAATACATTTTTTACAATATTGCATGGATATAGGCTGAAACTAACAATTTATAGTATAAATTTTTTTATTGAGCAAGAAAATTAACAAAGATAAAGAAAAAAAATTATAAATTTAGACATAAATATTAATTTAACCAAAATATTTATTCTAGATTAAAGAAAAAATATTTTGATAATCTTTTTCAAATAGTTATAAAAAAAATCTTGTAATTGTATTATACTAAGTTAAGTATTGTGAAAAAATTATTAGCAAAAACATATGACTGAAAAAAATAAAAACTCTACTCATAAAAAATCTGTGTTCGATTGGTGGAACAGTGAAAACACAAAAAAATGGCATACAGAAAAATATGCAAAAGATAACATAGAATATCTTCACGTCATAGACAGACTTAATAAGGCAATTGGCTACATTAAGGAATCTAAGCCAAACAAAAATAATAGAATTCTTGAGTTTGGATTTGGTGGGGGACAATCTTCATCGAAAATCTTAGAATTAGGCTATAATTATACTGGAGTTGAAATTTCAAAACATATGATCGACTCAGCTGAAAAAAAATGTTCTAAATTTATAGAAGAAAAAAAAGCAAATTTTTTTCACGGAAGTCTAGATGATGAGAATAAGGATTTGACTCATGATAATTACGATGTTGTATTAATATGTGGTGCGCTTCAATATACAGATGATATTAATTTTGCGATTAGTGAAATTCATAGACTTTTAAAAAAAGATGGAATATTTATTTTATGTCAAGCAAATATGTTTGCTGTGCATGAATTTTTAGGATTCAGAAAATTTTTAAAATCCATGATAAGATTTTTTACAAAAGAATCTTTTTTTTATTCATATTCAAATTCTTTTAGGTCAATGCTCTTAGAAACAAAGTTAAAAAAATATTTTAGACAATACGAAGATTCAAAATTTATGAAAAGTAAATTTATGACAAAATTTGAGGAAAAATGGAGTTATAAAATCAATAAGAGACTATTTTCGTCTAATAGCTTGTCTAACCATCTTTATAAAAATAATTTTAAAGTTATTGCTAAAACAGGAGCTCCATTTTTCTTGTACCATAAAAATAGATTTATTAATTACTTATTTGTATTTTTAAATAATATATTAATCTTTTCAGTTGAATATCTAAAATTAACTTTTTTTACGAGATTTGCTGATAATATTATAATTGTATCGAAAAAAAATGTTTAATAAAAAAAATATATTAGTAACAGGTGGCACAGGAAGTTTTGGTAAAGCTTTTGTTTTACATATTTTAAAAAACTATAAACCAAGTAAGCTAGTTATATTATCTAGAGATGAACTTAAGCAACATGAAATGAAACAAGATTTTGCCAATAAAGACAAATATAAATGTTTAAGATTTTTACTTGGCGATGTACGAGATAAATATAGATTAAAAATGGCTTTTAAGAATATGGACTATGTAATACATGCAGCTGCACAAAAACATGTTGAATATGCTGAATATAACCCTCAAGAATGCATCAAAACTAATATCGATGGAGCAACAAATGTAATTTATGCTTGTATAGAGAATAATGTAAAAAAAGTTATTGCTCTATCAACGGATAAAGCAGCAAATCCATTGAATTTATATGGGGCAACAAAACTTGTTTCAGATAAACTATTTATAGCAGCAAATAATATTTCTGGTAAAGATTCTACTATTTTTTCTGTAGTAAGATATGGAAATGTTCTTAATTCTAGAGGTTCAGTAATTCCATATTTTAAAAAGTTAATAGATGAGGGTTCAGATTATTTACCTTTAACACATAAAGACATGTCAAGATTTATAATCTCTATTAAGGAGGGGGTAAATTTTGTTGTAGATTCACTAAAAGATATGAGAGGTGGAGAAATTTTTGTTCCAAAGATTCCATCAATACTAATTTTAGATTTAATTAAAGCATTAAAGAAAAATATAAAAATTAAAACAATAGGATTAAAGCCTGGTGAGAAATTGAGTGAAGTCTTATGTCCATCTGATGAGTCTCTTTTAACTATTGAATTTAAGAAATATTATATAATTATGCCAACAATAGAAACTAAAGTAAAAAAAAAATTATATTTTAAAAGTAGTAATGGTGAAGTAGGAAAGTTAGTAAAAAAAGGTTTTGAATATAACTCTGCTTATGAACCAAAATTAAGTATTGATCAGATAAAAAAAATACTTAATTAATGAATATAGCAATAATTCCAGCTAGAATTGGAAGTAAAAGAATTAAACAAAAAAATATTAAAATTTTTAAAGGCAAACCACTAATATATTATTCAATAAATGCTGCAAAAAAATCAAAAGTTTTTGATAAAATTTTAGTTAGCACTGATTCTGAAAAGATAGGTGAGATTGCACGTAAATATGGAGCCGATGTTCCATTTTTAAGACCAAAAAATTTATCTGGTGATTATACTGGAACTAAAGAAGTTATTAATCATTCGATAAATTGGTGCATGAAAAATAAAATAGATCCTAAATATATATGTTGCATCTATCCAACTGCACCATTTCTAAATTATAAAAATTTAATTAAATCTTTTAGAATAATAAAAAAAGAAAATTTTAATTTCATTTTCTCAGCTTCAAAATTTCAAAGTAGTGTTTTTAGATCTTTTTACATGAAGAGTGGTAAGTTAAATAAAATTTTTTCAGGATTTAGCAATAAGAGATCACAAGATCTTAAAAATACCTATTATGATGCGGGGCAATTTTATTGGGGGACTAAAAAATCCTGGGCTAGCAAAAATATATTCTCAAAAAACTCTTCTTTTATTGAAATACCAGTTCTTGAAGGTTTCGATATTAATACAAATGAGGATTGGAAAAACATTATTAAATTAAATAAAATTCATGAAAGTACAACTTAATAGATATAAAAATATAACAGATAACTTAATTTTTATTTCTGGGATAACTCGATCTGGTAAAAGTATTTTATGTCCACTTATTTCAAGTTTTAAAAAAACAGAAAATTTTACACTTAATTCAGTTGCGGAGGTAGTATTAGCAAAAATGCACTCTTTATTAATTAATAAAGAAGTGGGCAAGTACTTAATTAAAATTTCCTACAATGAAATACTTTATAATATAGCAATTGGTCGTAATTTAAATCTAAAAAAGACAGACTATTCGAGTGTAACAAACCATATAAATTTTAAATCATATCAAAAAAGATTAATTACACACGAAAATAAATTAAATTTTAAAAATACTTTAAAGAAAAACTTTTTCCCAACAATGTTTCATGATTTAATGATTGATCCACAAACAATTATAGAAGTCTTTCCTAAAGGAAAAATCTTAAATATAGAAAGGCATCCCGTAGATGTTATTTTATCATGGAAAAAAAAGGAATATGGTAAAAAGTATCTAAAAAACGAAAGAAATTTGATTTTATCATTTAATAAAAATAAAAAAATAATTCCATTTTATATTATTAAAAATTATCAAGAATTTTTAAGACAAAAAACTGATGAGGATAGAATAATATTCATGTTGTGGGAGATAAATAAGATTATAAAAAAAAAATATAAAAAATTAAATAAAAAGCAAAGAAAAAGTATCATTACCATAACATTTGATGATTTAACGACAAAGACTTTTGATACTCTAAAGAGAATAGAATCATTTTTAAAGATAAAAAAATCAAGTCATACATATAAAATTGCTAAAAAAGAAAATTGTCCAAGAAAACCTAATTATACCAACAGACTAACTGGAAATCTTTTAATCCAAAAAAAAATAAGCGAACTTAATAAAAAAAAATTATTTAATTTAATTAATTTATATGAAAAAAATTTTTTTTATATATAAGAAGCAATTATAAATAATGAATTATATAACAAGAATTGTAGCCACCATAGGTCCATCAAGCTGTAAAAATAAAATTATTAATAAATTTCTTAATTCAGGAATATCACTTGTAAGACTGAATGGATCTCATAATACATTAGAATGGCACGGTAAAACCATTAAAGACATAAGAAAAATAAACAAAAAAATTCCAATCCTTTTTGACATACCAGGTGAAAAAATAAGAATAGATAACCAAAAAGAAGATATTAGGTTTAACAAAAGTGATAAAATAATTTTTAGTAAAAAATTAATAAAAACAACAAAAAATGTAATTCTAAATAATACGAAATTTTACGATAACATAAAATTAAACATGAAGTTTTCAGCTGATGATGGAAATCTAGTTTTCAAGGTAACTGAAATAAAAAAAAATTATGTTGAAGTTTTAGCTTTAACTGATGGTTCACTGTCATCAAAAAAAGGCATAAATATTCCTAATTTATTTTCAGGGAAAGAAAATATTAAGATCACGGCCAAACAAAAAAAATATCTTAATTTTGCAAAAAAAATGAATGTAGAATATGTAGGATTTAGTTTTGTTGAAAGTGATACTCAAATTAATAAAATCAAGAAATTTCTAAATAGTAAAAATATCAAAATTATTAGTAAAATAGAAAATTTAAATGGACTAAAAAATTTAAGTAAGATTATAGATGTATCAGATGCTATAATGATCGATAGAGGAGATTTGGTTGCTGAAACAAGCATTTATAAACTTCCATATAACCAAAAAAAAATTATTAAGGAAGTTAACTCAAAAAATAAGCCTATTATTGTAGCTACAGAAATGATGCATTCAATGATTGAAAATGATAAACCATCAAAATCTGAAGTTTTAGACGTTGCTAATGCTATTTTTGACGGCGCAACCTGCACAATGCTATCTGGTGAAACTGCACAAGGCAAATATCCCTTAAAGTCTATAAGTGAAATGATTAAAATTCATTCTTCCATAAAAAATCAAAAAAGGAAATATTTAAAAAATTATAAATCTTTATCTATTCAGCAATTAACAGCTAATGCTTTAGAGTCCTTGTGTGACTCAAAAAACATACATAAATTGATAATCATTACAAAAAGTGGCTATGCGGCGACAGAGATTGCTTTTAAAAATATAAATCAAAAAATGTTAGTTGTAACAGATAACATTCATACAAGTAGATATTTAAGTCTTTACCCAAGAATAAAAACTATTAAATATATTAAAAAATTTACGAGAAAAGATTTGAGATATGTAGAAAAAATAATTAAATATCTTTTTAAAATAAAAGAAATAGATAAAGATGAAAATGTTGTAATTGTCTCTGCAGCTTATCCAAAAAATGGTGTAAAATTCAATTCAATCCAAACTCACAATGTAGGAAACATCGTAAATAATTAATTAATTAATATTATATTTTAAAAATCACTAAATATGGGAGATAAAATAAAAAAAGTATTAATTCTCGATTACAAATATTCCCAAAAAAAAAATTTTACAAAACAAAAACTGATATTCCTTAATAAAAGAGCATTTTTCTTAAATAAGGGTTCATTTATTTTTAAAAGATTTCAAGTTTTAAAAGACACGAGTCTTAATAGAGACCAAAGGAAAAAAAACTATTCATATCTAGATAGAATATATGAAGAAATATTAACTATTTTAAGTAAAAGATTGACCAAAATTAATAAAGTAGATTTTAACAAAAACCAATGGAACATACTGATAGGATCTTGGTTATTTTATTATTTAAGTACTTGTTTTAATAGATATTCAAAATTGAATAAAATATTTAAAGTTCATAAAAATATAACTGTTTACATTGAAAAACTTGAAAATAGGATTGAAACTTTTTCAACTGAAGATTTCCTACAAAAAATTCATCTTAATAACTTATGGAATGCAGAAGTTTATTATGGACTACTTATTGAAATGAAACAAAAAGTGCTTTTAAATAATGTAAAAGAAAAAAAATACCAAAAAAAATTAATAATTGGACATAAAACTTCATTAAAAAGAAAAATTATATCTTTAATATTGAATTTTATTTTTATTAAATTTTCAAAAAATAATTCTTTTATAATTACAAGTTATTTGCCTCTCTTTCAGGAAATATATTTAAACTTAAAAACTAATGGAGTTCCTATTCTTTTTGTCACACAAAGAACTGAATTAAAAAATTATAATTATAATAAATCTAATAATTCGGAAAATTTATCAATAAAAAAAAAAAAAATAAATTTTTTAATTTTTATAAATAAAAATATAATTCAAGATATTCCAGAAGTTTTTATTAAATATTTTTCAAAAATTTATAAAGAATCATTAAATACTACATGGCCAAAAAATCCAAATTCAATCTTTACTTCCAATCTTTATGAGTCGGATGAATTGTTTAAAATGTACGTAGCAATTAAAAATAAAGAATGTAAATCAAGTTATATAATTGGACAGCATGGAAATTCATATAATGTTACAATTCAATCAGAATATAATCCAGAAACAAAATTTTCAGATAAATTCTTATCATGGTCCTCAAAAAAAAATAAAAAAAATTTTCTACCCTTAGGTAATTTCACGAATGAAATTAATAAAAAAAGAAAAAAAATATTTAAACTAAAAAATATTTTGATTGTTATGAGGTCAAAAGGTTTGGATTATGAGGTTTTTGACAGACCTAGCATGAATAGAAAATATGAATATTACTTATTATTATTCCTTAAAAATCTATCCCCAAAAGTAAGAAATAAAATTATAATCAAATTTCATTTTACACATTTACATGATGACATTAAATCTAAAATTAAAAAATTATATAAAGATATAAAAATACTAGATATTAAATCATCTATTGAGAAATATTATGCAGATTATTCAACTTTAGTTATATTTAATTACGACAGCAGTGGCTTTTATAAAACTTTACATAATAATAAGCCAACTCTGTGTTTTTGGCCAAATGAATTTAGTCATGTTAGGGATAGTGGATTAAACTATTACAAAAAAATGAAAAAAGTTGGAATCTATCACGATAATCCAAAAAAATTATCTTTAAGGCTTGAAAGTTTGATTAATAATGACCAAATTTTTAATTGGTGGTATTCGAGGCCAAACCAAGATTTTATAAATGATTTTAATAGTAGATATAATAAAAAATTAGTTTATTTTGATAAAATTGTAAAACTCAAAAATTTATTATTAAATAGACTATAAATTAGTAATTTTTTAATTATTAAACGTTTGTAAAAGCCAAAACTAACATTTTTAAATTTGTATAAGATGAAACAAAAAAATAATCACCTGATAAATTTAATTCATATCATGGCTATAAATAGAAGTGGGGGTTCTTTGTTAGCAAGGTTATTTGATGGCAATGATAAGGTTGCATCCTATCCAATGGAGATAGGATTTAAGTTTAGAGACAATTTACTCGGTTATATTGACAAATTAACAGGAACACCCACACATATACCTGAATTCAATAAAGAAGTCGATATTCTAGACTACTTTGACGCTAAAGAGAAATTATTACCAATGCATAAATGGGGGAAGGAAAGATCAGAATCTCTTGGTGTAAGAAAAAATTATTTAGAAAAAGCATTTTATGAAAAAAAGGTCAGTACCAATTTTGATTTTGAAAATTATCAAAAAAAACTCATTGAATATTCAAAAAATATTAATGATAATTATGAGCTCTATGAAGCTAAACATAGAGCCTATTTTGAGTCCTGGGAATATACTAAGTTAAAAAATTTTGAACATGTCGTATCGCATGATAGTGGGGGCCTCTTTTTTCATGATTTTGATCAATTTTTTAAATTTTTCCCAAAATCTTTTGTAATAATTCCTATTAGAAATTTAATTGGATACGTAGCGGCTGAAAAAACTAGAATTGCTAGAAAGGGCATTGGAACAAGAAGATTTTCAAGCCCCTTACCACCCAATTGGATGATTAAAAAATTTAAAAATTACTCATTAAATGCATTAGTCAGATCATGGATGATATCTTTTACTAAAATAAGACTCCTACAAGAAAAATTTGGTATTGATAAAAACCTAATGGTTTATAGATTTGAAAATTTAGCAAATGATACAGAGTCTCATATAAAATATATATGTGAAAAAAATCATATAAAATTTGATAATAATTTTTTAAGGCCCACATTAATGGGAAAACCTTGGTTAGGAAATTCTCAACAGGGAATAAATAATGGAATCAACAAAAACCCCAACATGTATGCCTCTGAAGTCTTAACAAAAGAAGAGATTAAGGAGATTGAGCATTTGTCTAACAATATAGATCAAAAATTAGATAACAAAAAAGAATTATTAACTAATTTGTTAGATATGAAAAAAGATATTTTTTTTGATTATGACTTACAAAAAAAATATTCTAATAATACCGATCAATGGTCAACTTATTGTGCTTTGGGTTTTAGAGGATTTAGAGATTCTACAGTTAAAAGTCCATATTTTTTTCAAATAGTTTATTATTTATTTAGTATATATGTCAGAATATGTCATTTTCCGAGACTCATAAGGTTAAAGTTATTTCCGGATAAAGGTAAGCAAAACTACACATGAGTAGTATTTTTACCACAAAAGCACAGACTATAAATAAACTCGGTTTAAAAAAAATAATTTTTAAACTACCAAATTCTATTTTTTTCTCTGTTAAAGAATGGAAAATAAATAAAAATCAAATATTAAAAGAGATAAAAAAAAAACTTAACAATAAAATAGCTATTAGATCATCAGCAATTGATGAAGATACTAGTGATAAATCATCAGCAGGTGCTTATGATTCTTTTTTGAACATTTCCAATAACAAACAGTCAATAGATAAATATGTTAATCTAGTAATAAAGTCATATAAAAAAAAAAATAATTATAGTCTTCATAATGAAGTATTAATTCAGAGTATGGTAACAAACGTATGGACTAGTGGCGTTTTGTTTACAAAAAATATCACAAATAATAGTCCATACTATATAATAAATTATGATGATATAAGTGGCAAAACGGACAAAGTTACATCTGGTGTTGATCAGTATTCTAACAAGGTTTTAAAAATTCTTAGAGATAAAGAAAAACTATTACTATCTCCAAGATTTAATAAATTAATAAAAGCCACAAAAGAAATAGAGTCTATTTTTAATAACAAAAATTTAGACATAGAATTTGTGATTGATAAAAATTTAAATATTTTTTTATTACAAGTAAGGCCATTAACCAAAATCAAAAAATTCTTAAATCAAAAAAAATTCTATTCCAAGATAAATCAGGTTAATAATAAAATTAATAAAAATACTCATGATAAGAAAAAAATAAAAAATATTTTTGGACAAATGCCAGATTGGAATCCAGCAGAAATGATTGGTAAACATCCAAAAAACTTATCATTCTCCCTCTATAGTGAATTAATTACAGACAAATCCTGGTATTTAGCCAGAAAATTTATGGGATACTCTAAGATTAAAGAAACTAAATTAATGATAAATTTAGCTGGGCAACCATTTATCGATGTTAAAAAAAGTTTATTGTCATTATTGCCAGAAAATTTATCAAAAAAACTAAAAGATATTTTACTTTATAAATCTTTAAATATTCTAAAAAATAATCCCGAATTACATGATAAAATAGAGTTTGAGTGCTCTGTGAATTGTCAAACTTTAGATACCAAAAAACAAATTGATAAAATTTATAAGGATTTATCAAAGTCTCATAAAAAAGAATTATTTCTTAAACTCTCAGAACTAACAAAAAAAAACTTAGATTTAAGTAAAAAATCTTTATTTATTCAATCAATTTATAAAGTTCAAGAACTAGATAAAAATCAAAATAAATTTTTAAAATATAAATTTTTAGATTTAAGAAAGATAATAACTGCTACTAAAAAATTTGGAATAATTCCATTCTCTATCTTAGCTAGACATGCTTTTATTTCTCAAAGTATACTAAGATCTTTAGTGGAAAAAAAAATATTTACACAAAGAGAAACACAAAAGATTTTATCTTCTGTAGAAACTGTAACTACAGATTTAATTCATGATTCATTAAAATTATCCCAGGGTATAATTAAAATAAGTGCTTTTAAAAAAAAATATGGTCACTTAAGACCAGGAACATATAATATTGATTCACAAAATTATGAATCAATGAATATCAAAAATTTTATCAAAACAAATAAACAATCTAATTTACTACCCATTAATAAAATTAAGATCAGTAAAGAAAAACTTATTAGATTTCACAAATTAGCCAAAGAGGAAAATTTTCCATTCATAAAATTAGATAGCCTTATTTCATACATAAAAGATTCAATATATTGGAGAGAATATTCAAAATTTATTTTTACAAAATCAATAAATCAAATTTTTAAAATTATAAAAAAATTTGGAAAAAATAATGGAATCAACACGAAAGACCTTGCGTATATTGAAATAAAAAATTTTTTAAAAATAAGAAAATCAATAATGAACAAACCTGAAAAAATAAATCTTAATAAAAAAATTTTCCAAAATAAGAATCAATATCAAATTGAAAATCAGATAGAGTTACCTTTATTAATAAAATCTAAAACAGATGCTTTTATTATTCCATCTCAGATATCCAGAGCAAATTTTATTACAAATAAAAAAATTATTGGGAAGAGTTTTTTTCTAAGTAATAATCATGGTAAATTTAACAATAAAGAATTAAAAAATAAGATAATATTAATTGAGGGAGCGGATCCGGGTTATGACTGGATTTTTTTACATGGTATTAAAGGCTTGGTAACCAAATATGGTGGTGCAAACTCACATATGTCGATTAGATGTTATGAGTTAGGTGTACCAGCAGCTATTGGATGTGGAAATGAAAAATTCAATATACTAAAAGAGTCTAATCTTATTGAAATAGATACTATTTCAAAATCAATTAAAGGAAGTCTGTGATGAAAAAAAAAGGTTTAGTCGTTTGGATTACTGGTTTATCAGGTGCTGGAAAAACTACTATAGCAAAAAAAATCGCAACTGATTTAAAAAGATATAATCCAATTCATTTAGATGGTGATGATTTAAGAGAAATATTAACAATTAAAGGAAAAATTAGTTACAGTAAAAAGAATAGAGAAAAAATTGGTTTAATTTATGCAAAATTTACAAACTATATTGCTAAACAAGGCAATTTTGTAATTGTTTCAGTGATGGCATTAAATAATTCGGTGTTTTTATGGAACAAGACAAATATTAAAAATTATTTTGAAGTTTATTTAAATGTGCCTAATCTTGAATTAATTAAAAGAGATCCCAAAGGTATTTATAAAAGTTATAAAAAAGGTAAATTAAAAAATATTTCTGGTTTTGATATTTCTTTTGACGAACCCACCAATCCTCATTTGAAAATCGATTGGAAAAAAAATAAGAGTGCCAACTATATTGCTAAAGAAATAATAAAAAAAATAGATTAAATGAAAAATATTTTAATTAGTCAAAGGTCAACTTATCATCGAATCCGTAAAGAATACAATGATTCAATAGATCTAAGATTGACTGATCTATTAATAGAAATGGGTTGTAGACCAATATTGATACCAAATCTTGAACATAAGAAATTCCTGAAGTGGATTAAGAATTTACCCTTTGATGGAATCGTATTGAGCGGTGGTGGAGATATAGGTACTATTGAAAATAAATTTAGAGATAAAATTGAAGATTATTTAATTATTAGATCTAAAAATAAGAAAATACCTTTATTTGGAATATGTAGAGGCATGCAAATGATCTCTAAGTTTTATGGATCAAAATTAATTAGTGTAAAAAATCATGTTAACAAAAGACATAAAGTATTTTTTAAAAATAAAAATTATACAACTGTCAATAGTTATCATAATTTTAGTATTAATAAGTGTCCTAAAAATTTTATAGTTTTATCTAAATCTATAGATGAAAACATAGAATCTATTATACATAAAGATTTACCAATGTATGGGTGCATGTGGCACCCAGAAAGAGAAAAAAAAAAATTAACATATGATAAAGCTATTTTTAAAAAAATATTTGGTATTAATAAATGATTAATTTTATAATTTTAGCAGCCGGAAGAGGTTCGCGTCTAAAAAAAACCACAGAAAATATTCCAAAAGGATTAGTTAAAATTAATAAAGACACCTCAATTCTTGAGTATCAAATTAAAATTCTTGAACAATATAAAAATAAAAAGATCATAATAGTAGTTGGATATAAATCAGATAAGATTATTAAAAAATTTAGAGGAAAGAATATTATATTTATAAAAAATAAAATATGGAACAAGTCAAATATGCTATACTCTTTAGTGTGTGCTGAAAAATATCTTATGGAGAAAGATAGTGTTATACTTTACTCAGATATAGTTTATTCAAAATCAATAATTGACAAAATTATGACCTATAAGAACCAATTAAGTGTAGCTTATGATCCAAATTGGCTCAAATTATGGAAAAAAAGATTTAAAGATCCCAAAGTTGATGCAGAAACATTTAAAATAAATAATTTACAAGAAATTATAGAAATTGGAAAAAAAGTCAAAAATTTAAAAGATGTCCAAGGTCAATATATGGGAATAATAAAGATTAAAGTTTCAATGTGGAAGAAAATTAAAAAAAATTTCAATTTATACGATCTAAAAAAAATGCACGTAACTCATTGTTTAAGTCAAATAATAAATAGAAATCTTGCAAAGATAAAAGCTGTCAAAAATACAAAAAAATGGTTTGAAATAGATAACAACAAAGATTTAAAAATTGCTAAAAATTATTTGAATAAAAATATTTTAAAATAAAAAAATTAATAAACCTGTTTGTTGTTTTAAATTAATATATAAACTCTTACTAATTAATAGATTATGATATCAAAAGGAATTATATTAGCTGGTGGTAATGGCACGAGATTGTATCCGTTGACAAAAATTGTAAGTAAACAATTATTGCCAATTTATGATAAACCTTTAATTTATTATCCACTTTCAATTTTAATGTTAGCTAAAATCAAAGATATTTTGATTATCACAAAAAAAAATGAATTAAATTTATTTAAAAAAATTTTAGGTAATGGCAAAAGCTTAGGAATAAAAATAACTTACAAGGTTCAAAAAAAACCAGGAGGATTACCAGAAGCTTTTTTGATAGCAAAAAAATTCATTAATAAAAAAAAAGTAATGTTTATATTGGGAGATAATTTCTTTTATGGGCAAGGGCTTGAGAGTATTCTAAATCAAGCAATTAAAGAAACGATAGGTGCTACAATATTTGCTTATAAAGTTCATAATCCATCAAGTTACGGTGTTGTAAAATTTAATAAATTGAATCAAGCTACGAATTTATATGAAAAACCAAAAAAATTTATCTCAAATTATGCTATACCTGGAATATATATATATGACGAAAAAGTTTCAGAATATTCAAGTTCTCTAAAAAAATCTAAGAGAGGAGAATTAGAAATAAGAGATCTTAATAATATATATTTAAAAAGAAAAACCTTAAATGTAAAAATTTTTGGAAGAGGAATAGCATGGTTAGATGCTGGCACGCCAGAACAAATGTTAGAAACGTCAGAATTTGTAAAAACCTTAGAAAAAAGACAAGGGTATAAGATTGCCTGTTTAGAAGAAATAGCACTAAGAAATCAATGGATCTCAAAAAAAGATTTGAATAGAATTATTTCTAAAATTCCTGAATGTGATTATAAAAATTATTTAAAAATTATTTAAAGTAAATTAATTAACAAAAAAATAATAATTTAGATATATTGAAAAAATTAATGATTAAATATTATAATACTGATAAGTCATAAGTTCCTTGATTTATAATTATGAAAAATTATTTTAAAGATAAAAAGATAATAGTAACTGGTCACACCGGATTTAAAGGATCGTGGCTATCAATTTACCTGAATATATTAGGATCAAAAGTTTATGGAATTTCATTAAAACCAAAAAATTTTTTATGTAATTTTAACCTTTCTAAAATAAAAAGTATTTTAAAAAAAAATTTAATTTTTGATCTTAGAAATTTTAATCGTCTAAAAAAAGAAATTAATTATATTGAGCCAGATATAATATTTCATTTAGCAGCTCAACCATTAGTTGGTATTTCATATAAACAACCAAGTTTAACATGGTCAACTAATCTAATTACAACTCTGAACTTATTAGAAGTAATTAAAGATTATAAAAAAAAAATAACAATAATAATTATAACAAGTGATAAGTGTTATGAAAACCTTGAATTAAAACGTGGATATAAGGAAAGTGACCGGTTAGGAGGTAAGGATCCCTACAGTGCGTCTAAAGCTTCAGTAGAAATTCTTTGTAGATCATACTTTGAGTCTTTTTTTAAAAATAATAAAAATATAAAGTTTGCCACAGTTAGAGCTGGAAATGTTATTGGTGGAGGTGATTGGTCTGATAACAGGTTAATACCTGATATAATCAAATCAATTAAGAATGGTAAAATTCTAGAAATGCGGAATCCAAATTCAACTAGACCCTGGCAACATGTGTTAGAACCATTGAGTGGCTATATTGCTCTTGCTGAAAAAATTAATAAAGATAACCAAATTAATGGCGAAAGTTTTAATTTTGGACCCAGTAATGATAAAGGGCACACAGTTCATAGCGTAGTAAAAAAAATCAAAAAAATTTTTCCTCAGTTAAAATATAAGATTTCACATGATAAGATTTTTAACGAATCTAATTTGTTAAAATTAAATTGTGCAAAATCTAAGAAATTATTAAGTTGGAAGCAGAAAATGAATATTGGTGAAACAATAACTTTTACAGCAGAGTGGTACAAGAATTATTTTGATAAAAAAGATACCTATAAATTCACAGTTAATCAAATAAAAAAATTTTTAAAATTAAAAAAATGAGTGAAATAAAAAGTATAAAAAAATATAAATTACTATCCTTTAAAAATGATAAAGGGAATGTGTTTAGAGCATTTCGTAAAAATGAAGAAAAAATTGGTAAATTTGGTGAAGTTTATTTTAGCTGGATTAATAAAAAAATGATTAAGGGGTGGAAATTACATAAAAAAATGCATATGAATCTAGTTGTACCTGTTGGTTTAGTAAAATTTGTTTTTTTTGATAATAAAAAATTTAAAGAAATTATTATTGGAGAAAAAAAATATTACAGAATATATGTTCCAAATCAAATGTATTTTGCTTTCCAAAATCTATCAGAGAAAAAAAGTTTAATAGTAAACTACTCAAATATAATTCATCAAAATGATAATGAAACAGTAATTAAGAACTTAAAAGAAATAAAATATCAGTGGAAAAATTAGATACAATTATATTAGCAGGTGGTTTTGGATCAAGAATCAGTGAAAAAACAAAGATTATTCCTAAGCCAATGATTAATATTGGTAAAGATCCAATAATTGTCCACATAATAAAAAAATATCACAAAGCCGGAATTGAAAGTTTTGTTATTGCAACTGGTTATAAATTTAATGTTATAAATAATTTTTTTAAATCAAAAAGTATAAGTTATGAAAACATTGGTAAGAATTCTTATTCATTTATTTATAAAATAAAAAATAAAAAAATTAGGATTAAAACAATTTTTACAGGTCAAAAGACATTAACCGGAACAAGAATATTAAAACTAAAAAAATATATTAAAACAAGTAAATTTTTTTTAACATATGGTGATGGATTGTCTGATGTAGATCTAAAAAAGTTGTTAAATTTTCATAATAAACAAAAAAAAATAGCAACTATAACTGCTGTTAGGCCTCCTGTAAGATTTGGAGAGCTTTTAATTAAAGATGATTTAGTGATTTCGTTTAAAGAAAAACCACAATTAAATGATGGATGGATAAATGGTGGTTTTTTTATTTTTGAAGATAGTTTTTTTAAAATTATTAGTAAAAAGATAAATGTTATGCTTGAGCGACAGCCTCTAGAAAGTTTGACAAGAAAGAAAAACTTGATTGCATTCAAACATAAAGGTTTCTGGCAATGCATGGATACTATTAGAGATTATAATATTTTAAGTAAACTAAACACAAAAAATGCACCTTGGAAAAAATAAAATTCTAATTACTGGTGGTACAGGTTTTTTAGGGAACGAGCTTGTTAGCCATCTATCAAAAAAATATAATATTATTTCAACATCAAGAAGAAAAAGTAAAAACTTTTTACATTTAGATTATCCACAAAAAAAATTAAAAAAAGAAATTTTTAAAGGAGTAGAAACAATAATTCATTTAGCATCACTTGATAGAGATGAAGTAAAAAAAAACTACAAAAAAGCAAAAGAAATAAATTTTGATCTTACTAAAGATTTAATTGAACTTTCAATATTGAATGGTGTAAAAAATTTTATTTATATATCATCAATAAGTGTTTACGGGGCAAATCTTTATAATAATGTTAATGAGAATACTAAACCAAAACCAAGAGACAGGTATTCTCGATTAAAATTAATGTGCGAAAAATTATTAAAACAAAAATCAAATAAACAAAAAGTTCTAATTTTAAGATTATCAAATATAATTGGTACACCTCAAGTTATGACTAAAGGATATAAAAAATTACTTATACCAAATATTTGCTTATCTGCTTTAAAACAAAAAAATATTATACTAAAAACTGATGGAAATCAGTGTAGAGATTTCTTAGAATTAAATTTATTTATAAAAATACTGAAAACTTTTTTAATTAGGATTGACAAAATTGATAATTTCTCAATATTTAATATTGCATCTTCTAATTCATTAAAAATAATTGATATTGCCAAAAAAGTTAGTTCTATTTTTAATAAAATATTTAATCAAAAAGTTGAAATTATTAAAGGGAAAAAGATTAACGAAAAAAAATACTTAATTAATAATAATAAAATGAAAGCTTTCCTTAATTTAGAAGTCAAAAACAATTATAATAAAACTCTTTCAGATATAATTAATTTTTTAAAAAAATGAAGCAGGAATTAGTTAGCGTAATTATAAACTCATTTAATGGAGCTAGATTTCTAGAAAAATCAATCAATTCTGTACTAAATCAAACTTATAAAAATTTAGAAATTATTTTTTGGGACAATGCTTCTACTGACAAAACTAAACAAAAAATAAAAATGTTTTCTGACGCTAGACTGAAACCTATTTTTTCAACTTCTTTTAAAAAATTATATGACGCAAAACATCAGGCAATTTTAAATTCAAATGGAAAATATTTGGCTTTTCTAGATGTTGACGACTGGTGGAGTCCGGATAAGCTCTTAAAACAAATCAAAATGATGGAAATAGAACAAACAAATATATCTTGTACTAATTACTGGATAGTAAATGAAAATAAAAATTATATCAAAAAAGCATTTAAAATGAGAAATAAAAAAAATAATAGTTTTGATTTTGCACTCCAAAAATACTTTGTAGGAATGTCGAGTTTAATAATTTCAAATAAACTTTATCAAAATCTTGATTATGGATTTGACAATTCTCTTGAGGTAATAGGGGATTATGATCTAGTACTAAGAGTCTTAAAGTATAATGCTATAACATATTTAAATGAACCATTATCTTATTATAGATGGCATGACTCAAATTTAAGTCATAAAAAATTCAGATTAAATATACTTGAATTAATCAAATGGAAGAATAGAGTTAAGAAATATAAAAATTTTTTTTCAACTAATAATTTAATTTACATAAATGATCACTTGATATATTTAATGACCTTATATTTAAAAAATAATGATAGAAAAATTAACTTTTTTTTATTTTTGAAAAAAACTGAAAAATTAAAAACCCAGTTATTAATTATTATAATTTTTCTAATTCCAAAACAACTATTTAAATTTTTAAGGTCTTAAAATGAATATCTTAGTTTTAGGTGCAACAGGATTAATAGGTAGTTCTGTTTATGCTCATTTAAATTACAAACATAATGTTTTTGGGACTTATAATGATAAAAAAAAAATTAAAAAGATCCAATATAAAAAAGATAGATTATTTCATTTTGATGCTTTAAGTAAAAAAAAATTAGTTAATCTTATCAACAAAACCAATCCTGAAATAGTTATAAATTGTATTGGAATCACTAAGCATATTAAAAGAGCAGGAAAAAAAAAATTTTTAGCGATTAACTCTATATTCCCACACTATGCAAAAAAAATATCAAATTATAGGTCAGCGAAATTTATTCAAATAAGCACTGATTGCATTTTTGATGGTAAAAAAGGCAATTATAGTGAACATTCAAGTCCAAATGCTATCGATTTCTATGGGATGTCTAAGGCGTCTGGTGAAATTAATGACAAAATTAATTTAACAATAAGAACTTCAACTATCGGTTATGAATTATTTACGAATTATGGACTTCTAAACTGGTTTCTTAGCCAAAATTTGGCATGTTATGGCTATTCAAAAGCAATATTTAATGGATTTCCAACAACTTATTTTGCAAAAATATTAGAAAAGATAATTTTAAAAAAAATCACCGGAATATTGCATGTTTCTGGTTCCAAAATCGATAAATATAAATTACTCAAAAAAATAAATAAAATTTATGATAAAAATATTGTAATAAAGAAAAATGTGACTATTAAAATTGACAGATCATTAAATAATAAATTATTTAAAAGTTATTTTCCTGGAAAAGAAAAAAATTGGGATGATCTCATAAATGATATGAAAAATGAATACAGAAAAAATCCACTCAAAAACTAAATTTTTTTTATCATATCTTTGGATAACAATTATTTTATCTCAGGTATTAAGATCTAATTTTTCACTTATTTATTTTACTATTTTCTTTTCAACTTTTTTTGTTATTTCAATTTTCATATATAAAAAAGGTTTTTTTTTTAGAGGTGTTGATTTTTTTACAATAAACATTTGGATTTTTTATTTTTTGATTCTATATATTGCCTTTATAACTTTTTTTTATGGTGGTTTAAATGATTTTTTAAAAGGTTTCCCACGCATGATTATAATGCCACTAACCGTTATTGTTTTCATCAATTTAATTTCTACAAAAAATCATTTTACAAAAATTATTGATCTTTTTATTTTTTTCTCAATAATTGCTGCATTATCCTTAGTATACCAGGTTTACAATGGCCCCATAGAATTTTTGGTAGATAGTCACACTAGGCTGGGGTTAAATAGATATGCTTCAACTTTTGGGTCACTTACAGTTTATGGTGGAGCAGTAGGAGTTATTACACTTTTAGTTGTAAAAAGAGATTTAAATATATTTTTAAAATTTCTTATAATTGCTTTATTTTTTACATCAGCATTTGTTACTTTATCTAAAGCTGCAGTAATTAACGTTTTAATTGTTTCATTTTTTTCATTATTTTTTTTAAAAATTAAATCAAAAAGGTATTTATTTATTTTAATTATTATGGGTGTAATTTCTGTATATTTTATATTTCCTGGATTAGGAGTTTATATAATAAAATCAATAGAGGCTGTAGGATTGTCTTCAGGTAAAGTTGATATAACTTCCAACTCTTCTCTTTATGCTCAGTTTTTTAAAAGGTTTTTTTATCCAGCAAATTATTTGGCACAATTTAATTTTGTTAATGTATTTTTTGGATTTGGTATAATTGGTGGTGGTGGAGTATTTGGATTGCCTTATTCCTATACAGGCACAACACATAACCAATTCTTCGATTTATATCTAATAGGAGGTGTTTTTCTTTTTTTAAACATTTTATTTATAGTTTGGTGTTTAATGTTAGAATTGTATAAAATGAAAAAAAAAGATGTCATGGCAGATACTTTTTTCTATTGCAATTTAATAGCTATTATTAATATGTTTTTTTTCAATGGATTTCTTTATCAACCAGTTACATCATTTGTATTTTGGCTATCTTTAGTGTATGTGCTTAACTTTAGAAATAATATTGATGAAAAAAATATATAAGCTTCTCACAGTTGTTGGTACGAGACCGGAAATTATTAAACTTTCTGTAGCTTTAAATAAATTTGAAAAATATTTCAATCATATTTTGGTGCATACTGGGCAAAATTATGATTATAGACTGAATGAGATTTTTTTTAAGGATTTAAAGATTAAGAAACCAAAATATTTTTTAGATTGTGCTGGATCATCATCACTACAAACTATTGCTAATGTAATCTCAAAAACTGAAAAAATATTTTTAAAAGAAAAACCCGACGCAATTGTTGTTTATGGTGATACAAACTCATGTCTATCCGTTATAACAGCAAAAAGATTAAAAATACCTATATTTCATTTTGAAGCTGGTAATAGATCTTTTGACCAAAATGTTCCAGAAGAATTAAACAGAAAAATTGTTGATCACATCAGTGATATCAATTTTGTTTTGACAGAGCATGCCAGAAGATATCTACTAGCTGAAGGTATTAAGGGTGACTCAATTTTTAAAACGGGAAGTTTTATGCCCGAAGTTTTTATACATTATAATAAAGATTTAGATTCGGAAAAAATATTATTAAATAATAAATTAAAAAAAAAACAATATTTGCTATTTAGTTTTCATAGAGAAGAAAATATTGATAACTTAGATAATTTACAAAAGATAGCTGAAACAATTAATTACTTAGCTAAAAAAAAAGATATGAGAATATTAGTTTCAACGCATCCAAGAACACAAAAACAACTGAAAAAACTAAAAAAATTCAAATTTGATAAACTCGTTGAGCTTCATAGACCTTTTGGATTTTTTGATTATATAAACCTTCAAAAAAATGCTTATTGCACAATATCTGATAGTGGCACTATTACAGAAGAATCTGCAATTTTAAAATTTCCAGCCATTACAATAAGAAATTCACACGAAAGACCAGAGGGAATGGATGCAGGAATATTAATCATGTCAGGACTAAATAAGGAAAAAGTATTTTCAGCTATTGATTTAACAATTAATGCAAACTTAAATAAATATTCAGATAATAGTGTAGCAGATTATAATAATCTTAATGTTTCAAATCAAGTAAGCAAAATTATCTTTAGTTATATAGAATTTGTGAATAAAAATACTTGGAAAAAATAACTTGAGTAAAAAAAAAATCGTTGTAATTAGCCCAAATTTTTTTCCTGAAAATTTTCCAATCAATAATTTTGTAGACCTGTTAAGCAATGAAGAAGAGGTAGATGTAATAACCAATATACCCAGTTATAGAATTAATAAATTTTATAAAGGTTATAATTTTTTTGGACCATATAAAGAGAATATAAAAGGAGTTAATGTTTATCGAATTCCTACTTTCCCAAGAATATCTGATAGAAAAATATTTATATTAATTCACTATATCATTTACTTTATATCAATGATTTTTTTTTCAATATATTATTTTATTATCAATCGTAAGAAAACGAAATATATAGTCAGTTACTGTTTATCGCCAACTTTTACAGCTTTATTTGGAATAATAGGCTCAAAAATTACTGGAGCAAAACATTTCAACTGGGTTCAAGATATTTGGCCTGAAGCAATAATGGCCTCCACTAATTCTAAATATAATTTTTTTTATAAGATTATAAAAGTATTTCAAAATTTTTTATTTGATAAATCAGAATTAATTGCTCAATCTGACAAAATGAAATCATATTTTGAAAATAAATACAAAAAAAAGATAAATCAAATTAACAATATCCCAAGAAATTTATTTATAAATCAAAAAATTTTAGAAAATAAAATTACGGATAAGTTAATATTTTCTTATTTTGGAAATATAGGAAAAGCACAAAAGCTTGATTACTTCTTAAATATATTTATGAAAATTAAAAACGAAAATTTTATAATAAATATTTATGGATCTGGTTCAGAAAAGAATCAACTAATGAGTAAATTTAAAAATAAAAAAATTATCTGGCATCAATATATGAACGAATTTGAACTTTTAGAGGAATATGAAAAAACAAACTTTTTTTTATTACCAATTGATGCAACTGGAAGACAAAAATATATCTTACCTGGTAAATTTTCTAGTTATTTGTTTTTTTGTAGGCCAATAATAGGATTTTCGAATAAAGATAGTGCAATTGAGGACTGCATTAAAAAAAACAAACTCGGAACTTTTATTGATATTGATGATAAAATTGAAAAAAATATCAATATTATTAATGACTTATTTAAAAATAAGAAGGAATATTATGAAACACAACATATTAATGCCAATAATTTTTATAAAGATTATTTTTCCACCAAGTCTATTAAAGAGCAGATTAAAAAAACTTTTATTTAATAAAATTATTACATGAAGGTTACAAAAAATTATTTAATAACGGGTGCAACCGGCTTTATTGGAAAAAATATATTAAATAAGATAAAGAGAAAAAGTAATACTAAAATTTATTACATATATAGAAACAAGAAATTAAGATTTAATGATTCAAATATTATAGGAATAAGAGTTAATCTTGAAAATTTAAATGAAATTGATAAATTAAAAAATATACTTAAAACAACAAATACAATAATTCATTGCGCAAACCTTGCACACAATAAATATTCCAAAAATACAATTAAAAAGATAAATTATTTGGCTACTGTTTATTTAGCAAAACTTGCTAAAAACTTTAATGTAAAAAAGTTTATTTTTTTAAGTACTGCTAAAATAAATATGAATTATGATAATATCATTAATAATGAAAATAACCTTTCACGAAATATTAAAGATGACACGTATACAAATATAAAATATGCGACTGAAATAAAGATAAATCAAATTTTTAAATCTACTAAGGTAAATTGTATCATTTTAAGACCAGCCTTAGTTTATGGTAAAAATGTTAAAGGAAATTTAAAGAAGATAGAGAGCTTAGCTAATTTTAATTTACCCCTACCATTTGCTAATGCCATTGAAAAAAAATCTTTTTGTTCAATAAACAATCTAATAAATTGTATTAATATTATACTAGATAGTCACATTAAAAGTGATATTTTCCTAGTTTGTGATGATGCTTATTTCTCCTTTAAAGATATTCTTATTAAAGCTTATAAAAAAAAAAATAATAAAATTATACTATTTCCTATTAAATTATTTATTTTCAAATTTGTTTTTTATCTAATAAATAAAAAAGAAATGTACAACAGTATTTTTTCTAGAATGATATTAGACAACTCTAGAATTAAAAGTAAACTAAAGATTAAATTATATCATAACCTGTATAATACAAAATATTAATGAAAAGATTGTTTGATTTTTTTTTCTCTATAAACTTAATGATAGTTTTATTTCCAATATTGTTATTTGTGTATCTGGTTATTTTAATATTTTATCGAGTTAATCCAATACATTTATCTAAAAGGTCGGGTCAACTTTCTAATAATTTTTTAATGCCAAAATTCGTTACAATGAAAAAGAATGCACCTCAAGTAGCAACACATTTGTTAAAAGACCCGGATAAATATGTCACTCATTTTGGTAAATTTTTAAGAAGAACAAGTTTAGATGAGCTACCACAACTATACTCTGTCTTAAATGGTAAAATGTCTATAGTTGGCCCACGACCAGCTTTATATAATCAAAGTTATTTAATTAAAAAAAGAAAATTTTTTAAAATTGATAAATTAAAACCTGGAATAACTGGTTATGCACAAATCAATGGAAGAGACAACATTTCTACAAAACACAAAATTAAGTTAGATTATTTTTATCTCAAAAATAAGAGTATCAAACTTGATCTAAAAATTATATTATTAACTATTGTTAAAATATTTAATCTTAAAAATATCTCACACTAACCATGGAATTATTATTCAAAGATCTATTAAATCTTAAAAGATCAATCAAAATTTCAATTCTATTATTTTTTGATATTATAATTTCATTAATATCAATTTGGATTACATTTAACTTAATCTCTGAAAGAATTGTAAAATTCTTTGAAATCGATACTGAAATTTATTTAATATTATCTTTAACTTTTATATTCATTCAAATTATATGTAAATCATATTTAAAATTTTCTAGATATTTCGATTTAGCATCAATATCTAAAATAATTAAAAATTTTATGTTTTTCTTTATAATCATAATTTTTTATAAATTTTTTTTTTATGCTGGTGCTTTAATACCCAGTTCAAATCTAATCATTTATATAGTTGTTTTTTTTCTTCTGACTTTATTAAAAAATTCACTACTTTATAATCTTTATAATTATTTATTTGATAAAAATAATATAAAACAAAAAAATATTGTTCTTTATGGATTTAATGAAAATACTTTAAATTATATCAAAAATTTAAAAGATTATAATTTTTCTATAAAAGGTATTGTTAATGAAAATATTCAATTTTATCAAACAACAAATAATAATTTTCAATTATTAGAAAGTGATAAATTCCACACATTTTTTGTAGATAATAAAATTACTGACATATTGGTTACAGATAAAAGTAACTATAAAAATAAGATTTATTATTACAGAAAATTTTTAGAATTCAATGTTCGTGTAATTTTTTTAGATGATGTTTATGACAATTTAAATTTAAAAAATAAATCAGTAACTTTTAAACCTGATTTTGATGAGGTAATTAGTGAAGTTCCCAAGAAATATAATCAAAAAGACCCAATCTATAAAGATATCAAAAATAAAATAATTTTAGTTACTGGTGGGGCAGGAAGTATTGGGTCAGTATTAATTAAAAAATTAACAAAATATAATCCTCAAAAAATTATAATTGTTGACAAAGACGAATATAGTATTTTTAATTTAAAAAAGAAATTAGGCAAACATAATAAAATTTACTATAAATTAATAGATACAACAAAGTACAAATTTTTAAATTTAATTTTTAAAGAATATAAACCGGATTATGTTTTTAATGCTGCTGCTTATAAACATGTTAATATTGTTGAGGATAATTTTAATTATTCATTGTATAATAATATTAAAACAGCACTTAACATTTGTAAATTATCAATAAAATACAATATAAAAAAATGTATCTTAATAAGTACAGATAAAGCAGTTAATCCAACTAACATAATGGGTTTGAGTAAGAGATTGTGTGAAAAAATCTATCTTGTTTATTCTAAAAAAAACCAAGGTATTTTTTCGATTGTAAGATTTGGAAATGTTGTTGGATCAAAAGGCTCTGTAATACCATATTTTCAGAGGCTAATTGAGCAAAAATTAGCACTACCTTTAACAAACAAAAAGGCAACAAGATACTTAATGAGCATAAGTGAAGCGTGTGAACTAATAATAAAAATTTCAATTTTTGGAAATAATGCTGGGATATATTTATTGGAAATGGGTAAGCCTATTAATATTTACGATATGACTTATAAATTGATAAAGTTTAATGGTCTAAGTGTTAAAAATAAAAAAAACCCAAGTGGTGATATAATTATAAAATATACTGGTTTAAATAAAGGTGAAAAACTGCACGAAAAATTAAGTTATAATAAATATTTGAGAAAAACGAAATATGATAAGATTATGATTTGTGAAGAAATAAATGTTAAATTTAACTTATTAGAACTTGAAAATTTTGTTCAAAATTTAGATAATTTTACAAATTTGAAATATCTTAAAGAAAAACTTAAAAAAATTAATAATTAATTCTTTAATATATTAGTATAGTAGCTTGATCTTAAAAATAACATAATAGAGCTAATTAAAACCCCAAACAGCAACCCAAAAAGAGCGATTTCTGCAGTACTAGATTTATTACTTTTAATCTTCCAGCCGTTTAATGTATAAAATGGATCATCTTCAAATATTACATTAAAGTTAGTAATCAAAAATTCTATTTCTTTAAGTTCTATATCCAATGCTAGTTTACTTTGATTTAAACTTCTTTGTATATTTAAGGCTTGCTCTGTTTTTTCAATTTTTAAAACTTCAGGATATGTTTCCAGGGACTCAGTAATATTTTTAATATCAATGTCATCAGAAAAAGTATTTTTTCTTAAAATACTTGCATATGTAGTTTTCAGTTTTGTTTTAATAGATTTTTTAATTTCGCTGTTCAAAACTTCAATAAAATTATTTACTTTAATTACTGAAACACCTTCAGATTCAAAGTTTACAGAAACACCACCTTGAACGCTTGTAATTCTTTTATTTCGAACGTTTGATGGTAATGATCTTATATAGTTTATAATAATAGTTGAAGAATAGCCTGGAATTCCAACATCATCTGTTATTACCGCACTATCTGAAACCCATGTCGAATTAGATGATATTATAATTTCATAGTAGGTGTAATACTTTTTAAAAATCTTATCATAACCAATCGCAGCTGAGATGGTTATTAAAAAGATTATTAGTATTGTAATTTTATTTTTAAACAACATGTCAGAAATTAGTCCATTAACAGATATGATATTTTTTTTTGTTTTCATAATAGAAGTTTTATTATATTAGTTTAAATATATTGACAACAATTAAATTTATCAAAAAGAGCCTTAGATATAAATGTATACACTAATTCTTGGAGGGCTGGGTTTTATTGGCTTAAATTACATATTAAAAAATAAAAATAATAAGATTATATGTGTTGATAACCAAAGTTATGCAGCAAATACCTCTCATCTCAAAAAATTAAAAAAATTGAAAAATTTTGAATATTTTAAAGCAAATATTTCAAATCAAAAAGTTATAAAAGAAATATTTAATAATTATAAAATAAGATACATAATTAATTTTGCAGCAGAAACGCATGTAGATAACTCAATTTTAAACCCAAAGATTTTTGTCAAAAGGAATGTTTTAGATTTTGTATCTTTTTTACAAACAATTATTAATCTTAAAAACTTTGACAAGAAAAATACTAGATTCTTACACGTCAGCACTGATGAAGTTTATGGGTCTTTAAAATTGGGTCAAAGAAAATTTTTTGAAGAAGATAAATTTTACCCTAATAGTCCTTATTCTGCTTCTAAGGCAAGTGCGGAACATTTTTTGAGAGCTTTTAGTAAAACTTATGGTTTAAATTATATGATAGCTAATCCCTCAAACAATTTTGGAGCTTATCAAAATAAAGAAAAATTCATTCCAACTATTATTAAAAGTGCAATTCAAAAAAAAAAGATCCCAGTTTATGGCAAAGGATTAAATATACGTGAGTGGCTTTATGTTGAGGATAATTGTGAAATTTTAAAAAAAATTTTGACACATGGAGAAAATAGTCACTCATATAATGTTGGTGGTAATAATGAAATTAATAATATTACTCTGGTAAAAAAAGTTTGCAAAATTTTAAATCGTTATGATAGTTCTTTTGATTATTTCTCATTAATTTCATATGTTAAAGATAGACCGGGACATGATTTTAGGTATTCAATTGATACAAAAAAAACAAATAAGATTATTAAAAAATTAAAATTTAATAATTTTAATCTTAATTTAGAATTAACTGTAAAATGGTATTTAGAAAATAAAAGCTTTTTAAATTAAATATTATTGTTTTAAGATTTTCAAATCTTTTTTATTTGGATAACTTAATAATACAGCTTTATTTTTACCCTTGAATACAAATAAACTGCTGCAGCAAATTCCTATTATTTTATACTTTGAAAAAATTTTTTTAACATTGTCTAAACTATTAAATCCGCCACTAATAGTAAGTGGCATATTGAATTTATTATATATTTTATCTAATAATACCTGGCTATTATATCCTTTCATGCCCCCATCATTATCGATATCATTTAAATATATCTCACCAAATATATTTTGAATATCCACATTGCTTATATGATCAATAGTAAGGTTTGATTTTTTTGTACCACCGTTATAATAAAAATAAATATTGTCATTAAGTAACTTATAATCTAGGGATAAAACTATACTTTGTCTCCCTACATAATTTGAAATTTCTTTTAATCTATTTAAGTCACTAAAAAATAAATTATTAAAATTTAATTTTTCGATACCTAGTGATAATAATCTTGTTGATTTATCAAGACTATCAATTCCTCCCCCGTAACTAAGAGGCATTCTGGATACACTAGATATCTTAGATAATAACTCAAAATTTATCTTTTTTGTTTTTGAGGCCGTTAAGTCAAAAAGAATTAATTCATCTACTTCTTTTTCATTAAATATCTTAACTGCATTTAAAACATCTCCTAAATAAGTTGCATTGTCTTTCTTAAAACTATTAGTCTTAATCAATTTTCCTTCATACATTTGTAGTCCAACGATTAGTCTTTTAGATTCCATTAAAGGTTGTTAAAATTAGTTAAAATTTTTTTTCCAGAATCGTGGCTTTTTTCAGGATGAAATTGTATACCAAATATATTATCTTTATTAATTATAGATGTAAAATTATGATAATACTTAGATATTGTTAAAATATTATCATCACTTTTTGTTTTAAAATAATATGTATGGAGAAAATAAAATTCATCTTCATGAGTAATATTCTTTAATAATAAACTCTGTTTATTCTCTGTTATTTTATGCCAACCCATATTTGGTGTTATAAACTTACTTGAAAATTTAAATACATTGCCAGGTATAAGATTTAAACCTTTTGCTGAACCTTCTTCACTATCTTGTCCTAATATTTGCATACCAACACAAATACCTAAAATAAAATTTTCTTTTATTTGAGAAAACTTTTTTATTGCATTAAATAAGTTTTTTTCAATTAACAATCTAATTGCATTATCATAAGAACCTACACCTGGTAGAATTAACTTATCTATATTGTTGTCAATTTCTCCAGGATTTGAGATAATTTTAATTTCTATGTTTGCTTCAAAAAAAATATTTTTTAAAGCTCCAACATTACCTAAGCCATAATTAATGATACCAATCATAAAATTAATCGTTTTTCTAAATTTAATATCATCAATATCTTTGTGAATAAACTTATCAATAGGTGATTAGATTTATAGTCTTTAAAAGATTTATTCTTTTTATAAAATAATATATCTAACTCTTCTTTAGATATATCAAATTTATCACATACAAATTGAATATCATTCTTAATTAAAATTTCATCATAAGGTTTTTTCTTTAGTTTCTCTAAAGCTTCATTTCTAGTCATTTGATTTGACAATATTAAATTAGAGAAATGAATTTTTCTTTTATCAAATCCAAATTTTTCATAAGACCAAAAACTCTCAAAAAAAGCAGTAAAACGTGATTCATGATGTTTTTGTGCAGACGGAATCCACCCGTAATCATTTATTAAAATATTTTTTACAATTTTATTATTATAACTTATAAAAGTTAATGGGCTAATCACATTTATTCCATGAATAAACCTGTATATAAATTTATTTTTAAAAATATCACATAGAGGAATTTTATCTAATTTTATATTACCAAATTTTGAATGTATATCCTTAATTTGTTTTAAGTCTGATGCATGATAAGCCCACTCTAGTGGCTCTCTTATAAATTCTGTTGAGTAATTAGCACCTGTAAAAACATATTTAATTTTATTTTTAAATGCATAATTATATAATTCCGCAAAAAAAACATGATCTTGGACTGCATCTAAATTTGGAACTTGAGCTTTTAAGTATGACATTTGGAGATCTTTCATTTCATCCCAATCAACAACCTTTGTTATTAGGTCACAATCTAATTTATCAACAATTTTCTCAATATTATTAGCAGATTCATTTGAGTTCCATCCAGCGTCAACGTGTAATAATAATGGATTAAGATTATATTTTGTTTTAACCAAATGAACCAAATAACTACTATCAGTACCACCACTAACTCCAATTAGGCAATCATATTTTTTTTTTTTAGATTTAATTTTTTGGAATAAATTTTCTAATTTAATTTCATTTGTTTTATTAATTTGTTTTTTCTCATAATTTTGGCAAAAAATACAAATCCCATCTTTATTAAATTTAATTTTAGTAATAGTTGTATCTAATACACAATTTGAACAAATCTTATGCAATTTTAATCCTATTTATTAACTTAATTAAATTTTTATCTATTAGAAATTTGTATCTAATAGATAAACTAAAATGAAGTAAAATTACAAGAGATGAAGTAATAAAAAATAAAAACTCATTAAGATTTAATAAAATTTTTATAAATAAAAATAAAGTAATAATAAAAATATAACTATAAAGAAATTTGCTATTATTATTAATTCTTATTCTTAAGTTATCTAAATATTCTTTTTTAAGCTTGTAAAATAGATAAGAAACTTGAATAAGGTAGAAAATCATCAAATTATATCCAAAATAATCATAGTTTTGTATAGAGTATAACAGAAACATAAATGATAGTGCAAAAAATAACCCGATCAAGGATCCATACAATAAAAGTTTATGTTGCTTTTTTGAAATAAAAAAAACATACAAAATAAGATGAAACGCTAAAAAAAATACACCGAGGATTTTTTGTTTGAAAATAAATGTTGTTTTTAAAACAGAAATTTCGTTGAATTCACCTCTTCCAAAAAGCAGATCAATTATCATTTCTGAATTAAAAAAGAATAAAATAGAAATATATGACATGATTAAAAAGCAATATGTAATTATATCAGAAAAGAAATTTAATTTTTTTTGAGTAATCAAAGTTTTTTTTGAAAAAAATTCAGGTAAAATAACTGTTGAGAATGCTGCAATTATTATTGCAGCTGGTAAATGTGCAACTCTCTCAGAAAGATGAAATATTGAAATTAAACCTTCCTGATAGGACAAAAAATATTTCTCAACAAATCTGTAAATTGTAAAAGAAACAATAAATAAAAATGAATATAAATATGTATTTAAAAATTCTATTATATCTTTCATAAAATTTTTAAAATTAAGTAAATTAGAGACTTCTGGAAAAACTTTATTAGTAATTAATATAATTACAATTTGAATAATTGATGTAAAAATTAAAAAATATCCAAAATAATAATTCAAATAGTCATTTTCATAATTAATAGAAATTATAGTAAAATAAAAAAGAAAAAGAATATTAGGTATAATTAAAATTATACTATTAGAGGTGAATTTTTTTTCTGCCTGTAATATAGATGATAAATAAACAACAATAAAATTAAATATATTGAATAACAAAACATATTTAATTGTTTTGTTAATATAATTAATATCAAATCTTCCTTCAAACCCTGGAAATAAAGTAAAAAAAAATATCTCAGAATAAATTAAAGATACGAGTGTTATTGTTGCTATAACTATAAAAAATAAAATAAAAATACTATATGAAAAACTTAGATGAGTTCCTTCCTTTTTTTTTTGTAGAAATTTACTTATAATATTTTTTTCAAAACTTAAACTGTGAAAAAAAACGTTAAATATCTCTTTTAATTCTAACAATATTATAAAGAATTCAGCTTTTGATGAAGTGCCAAATATAAAAGCAATTAATACATCTCTTAAATAACCTAGTGCTCTTGAAATGAAATTTATAATGGAAATAAAAGTTATGTTTTTATAGACCATAGCATATTAATAGAGTACATTTATCATTTAACAATCATATTAACATAAATAGTTTTAAAATGATTAAAAAATAAATAGTTAATATTTTTTTTTATATTTTAAATTTCAATTATAAAAATACCAAATGTTTGAATTAAAAAAAAAATAAAACTTTCAAAAGTCAAGATAAATGTAACTAAAAAAAATAAACATAAAGACTTTTTAGTTATAGATAATAATTTATATTATTTTTGAGTAAAATAAATTTGCAAATTAATAAGAGAGTTAAATTTTTTCACTTTTTTACAAAACCAATTAAAGCATTTATTAAAAATTTAATAAAAGTAAAAAAATTAAAAAATTATTACAATTTAAATTATAACTATTATTCATCTAGTAATAAAAAATTCTTTATGAAAACCAAACTTAATAACAAATTCATATAAATATTTTTAAAGTAAATTTTTTCAATATAATTAAATATTATTACAATAAATTTTTACTTATATATTCATACATAATCTTATGAGCCTCACAATTTGGGTGATCATCTGTAAGAGACCAGGCCAAATTATCACGTGATGCATTTTTTAAAAAAAAATTCCATGGGTCATGGATAATAATATTTTTTAATTTTGCCTCATTAATAAAATTTTTCCAGTCACCATGTAAAGGGTTGGATTTATTAATATTCTTCACATCTGGAAAATAGATAAAATTGATTTCAAAATTATTTAATTCAGATTCTTTTTTGAAGTAATCCAAAGTATTAATAAAAAGTTTAAATTCATCACTATTTTTATTTTGATATAAATATTTCCATTCTGATCTATTGAATACTTTTGAAAAAAATGGACTATTAACAAGTGCCTCTTTTAATAATCTCCATGTTTTTATTCTCACTTCTAGAATGTTATCAACTTTTTTTAAAGTTGTGTTATTAGATGTATCTTCTCCTCCTGATAATATTTTGTCACATTTTTGGACATATGGAATTCCATATTTATCAAATTTTAAAACATTCTTACAACCTTGTTTGCTCAAGAATATATCATTATAATATAAAACTATTGTAATTTTTTTAAAACTGCCAACTTTAATATAATTATAAATATTTACCATATCTGTTGGTGAAATACCTAATGATCCAAAGTTATAAACTGAATTATTTAATTTTTTTTCCCTATCTTGTTTAATTAAACCTACAAAATCTTTTTGATTGTGAGCACATACTTCTCCAACTGTAAAACTATCACCTAGATAAATTGATTTATTTATGTTTTTATCTTTAAAATAAACATCTGGATTGTCATTAAATGTTAAATTTACTCCATTTAATTCCATTTTAAATCTTTTATAATCAGGACTATAATGGTTAAAAAATAAAAATAATTCCATTAAAATTAAAATCAATAATATAGAGACAGAGACAAGTATAAAATTTTGAATAACTTTTTTCATATCAAGTGTAATATTATCATTAATATTTAATTAAACCAAAATTATTATATAGATTAAATTAGTAATAATTATTAATTTTGATAAGTATAAGTTGTATACTCTTTTAAAATGATTGATTTTTTTAAAATATTAATAACTAACTTTATTACAATTTTGATATTGTTTTTAATTTTATTAAACATATTTAATAAGTTTAAAAAAATTCAATTAATTTTAATTTTTTTTATTATATTAATTTTTTACTCTCCAATTTCAAATTTACTAGTTTATAGTATTGAAAAATTAAACAAACCTGGCAATATAGATAAATTACAATTAGTTTATGATAAAATTGTAATTCTTTCAGGTAATGAAGATGTTAAAAAAACAAAAACATTTAATCATTTTTATCTAGGAGGTTCGAACAATCGCATAATTGAAGGATTGAGAGTTCATTATAAACACAAACAAAAAATAATATTTAGTGGCTCTAGCTTATTAAAAAAAAAAGAGTCTAGAGAAGTATATGTTGCTAAGAATTTTTTTAAATCATTTAATGTTGATGATAATGCAATAATAATTGATAGTGAGGCCAAAAATACAGAAGATACATTTTTATTTTTAAAAAAAAATTTTAGTAATGAAAAACATCTTATAGTTACCTCTGCAATGCACATGCAAAGATGTAAGTTACTTGCCATAAAACATGATATTAACTTCATACTCTATCCAGTTGATTATGTGGCAAATCATGAAAATCCTTATACTTTCAATCTTAATGTGTTGGAGAATATAAAATTATTTAATTATGGTTTAAGAGAAATCTCAGCCTTAGTACTATATAAATTAACGAAGAGAATATGAGAAATTTAGAATTAAGTATTATTATTCCTACATGGAATAGAAAAAAAAAACTAATAAAATTATTAAAAAATATTATTTTTAAAATTAAAAATAAAAAAATTAAATATGAGATTATAGTATGTGATAGTTTTAGCACAGATGGGACACAAATAGAGGTAAATAGAAATTTTGGTATAAATAAAAATATTTTTTTTAAAAATATAAAAAAAAACAATATTGCTGCAAAAAGAAATATTGGTATTAAATCATCAAAATATATTAATGTTTTATTATTGGATGATGATTGTTTGCCTATGGCTCAATTTTTTGAAGTTTTAAAAAAAGAATTACAAATAAAAAAAACTGATGTAGTTTACTGTGGTCAATATTTCACACCACTAAAATTAATTAAGAAAAGTAATTATTATAAATTCCGTGATGAAAAAAACCTAAAAGTAAACACTTCTAAAAAAATTAATAATAAAAATATTATTACAGGTTGTTGTTTCTTTAATAAAAAAAATATTTATAAAAAATTACTGTTTGATGAAAATATTAAGGGATATGGTTTAGAAGATGTAGAATGGGCATCCAGACTTGAACAAAATAATTTTAAAATTTTTCTAACAGGGGCAAAAGTAGACCATCAAGAAACAAGCCAAAATATTCAAGCTTATGTTCAAAAATGGTTTATTTTATCAAGAGACTCTATGCCAACAATACTGAAACAAAAGAAATTAAAGATTTTACCAAATAATATCTTATTATTTGAAACTTTTTTTAAAAACTCTTTTGCCAATCCAATCATGAGATTCTTTATTTTTTTCGTAGTGTTGCCAGTAAGTCTAATCTTAAAGAAGTATTTATTTTTATTAGATTCAAATAAAGTTTTTTTTTCAAAAAATTTATTTTCATTAATATTAAAACTCTATTACTTTAGAGGTGCAGCCAAGAGAAATAAATTAAATCAATCTCTCTGGTATAAATCAGGATATAAATAATCATAAAAATACAATGATATTCAATTTAGAAGAAATAATCATAGTAACAATTCTATCAATTTTTCAATCTATTTTTGGGGTAGGATTGTTATTATTTGGAACGCCAATATTTTTGATTTTAGGAAATGATTTTTTTGATTCTTTAAATATCCTCATACCAGTTTCAATCATGATTAGTTTTTTACAAATTAAATCTAATCAATTTTCATATAAAAATGATTTTATTAAAAGATTTAATATTATTACAATTCCATCATTATTATTTGCATTATATTTTGTTGTAACGAATTATCAAAATATTAATATAAATTTGATAATATCATCAATAATCATAATATTTTCACTAGTTAATATATTCTTAAGTCAAAAAATTTTAAAAAAAAATAATGATAAGATAATAGATAGCTTTATCTTTTTATTAATTGGTCTTGTACATGGGCTCACAAATTTGGGTGGTTCACTCCTCACTTTAGCTTCAACAAAAATTAATGACAAAAAAGAAATTGTAAGGTTTTGTATTGCTTATGGGTATTTGACTATGGGTATTTTCCAATTATTTGTAATAAATTTTTTTACAAATGTTGAATTTAATTTAGATAAGATTTATTTGATAATTATACCTTTTGTTATTTTTAAATTTTCTCAAATCTTCTTTAAACATCTATCAAATTTGAGGTATAATCTTATTTTAAACCTAATAGCATTATTTTTTGGAATTTATATTTTTTTCCAATTTCTCAGTTCACAATCTTAAAATTTAATACTTTGTATTTATCAAAATTATCAATAAACATAAATGTTAATATTTTTAATAGAAACATAATATAATGTTAAAGTTATCTAGTTATCTTTTTTTATCAATACCAATATTATTAATTACTGGTCCCTTTTTAAGTGATTTAGCCTTAAGTTTAATCGCCATTCTTTTTCTAATTGAGGTATTTAAAAATAAAAAATTTGAACTTTTCCATAATAAGTTTTTTTATTTATTTTTTTCTTTTTATGTTTATTTAATTTTAAATAGTCTTTTACAGAACCAAAATATAGATTCTCTTAAAATTTCTTTAAGTTATTTTAGATTTGGAGTTTTTTCTTTGGCAGTTGTTTATATTATTAATAACGATAATCAAATTTTGAAAAAATTGTATTATATTTTTTTAATTACATTTAGTGTTTTAATTTTAGATGGTTTTATCCAATTTTTTTATGGAAAAAATATATTAGGCTACCCTTTAAGTGTTGGTCCCCGTGTAAGTAGTCTATTCAATGATGAACTTATTTTAGGAAGTTATTTATCAAGACTCTTTCCGATTTTTTTTGCTCTATTAATTTTTTTAAATAAAAAAATTAATAGAGTTCAATATACTTTTAACTATTTAATTTTTATTTTTGCTGAAGTATTAGTATATTTGAGCGGTGAAAGAGTTGCATTCTTTTATATGAATTTTGCTGCAGTTTTTACCTTATTAGCTGTAAAAGATTTTAAAAAATTGAGGATAGGTATTTTGTTGTCTTCGTTAACTTTAATTTTTATCATTAGCTTTACATTTCCCAATACAAAGCAAAGAGTAGTTAATCAAACTTTTGATCAAATGGGACTTTTTAGTGATAAAGAAAATATGATTTTTTCACACCAGCACCATGATTTGTATAAAACAGCAATAAATATAACTAAAGATAACCTTTATTTTGGAGTGGGAGTAAAAAATTTTCGAAATAAATGTAGTCTAGATAAATATAAAATTTCAGTATTTTCATGTAGCACACACCCACACAATACATATATTCAACTATTAGTAGAGCTTGGTTTAGTTGGGTTAATTATTGGTCTAACTTTGTTAATATTTATTTCTGTATATATCTTAAAACACTTTCAAAGTTTAATAAGTGGCAAGTATTATTTTACTGATTTTCAAGTTTGTTTAATTTCAGCCATATTAATTTCTTTGTGGCCTTTTGCACCAACAGGAAATGTATTTAATAATTGGCTTAATATTGTTTATTATTTTCCAGTTGGAATTTTATTGTGGAGCTTAGAGCAAAAACCAAAATTTGATTTAAAAGATCTAACAAAAGATCAATAAAAACACTTAAAAAAAACCATAATTCTTTAGTTTACAATATCTTTATTTTAGGTATAACACTCACGCCGGTGATTATTGCGAAGGGGTTATACCCGATCCCATTCCGAACTCGGAAGTCAAGCCCTTCAGCGCCAATGGTACTTTGTCTTAAGACACGGAAGAGTAGGACATTGCCGGCTATAAAAAAATATTATGAAAATTAAAAGCTCATTAAAATCGTTAAAAAAAAGAGACCTTAATTCTAAGCTAGTTAGAAGAAGAGGTAGAGTTTATATAATTAATAAAACAAACCCAAAGTTTAAAGCAAGACAGAAGTAATTTTTTATGGATAATCAAGACCATAAAAGTACTTGGAATATTTTTACTAAATTTGTGTTGTGGGGAACTGTCGCGGTGATAGCAGTTTTAGTTCTAATGGCCCTATTCTTATTGTAAAGTTTCAATATGAGAATCGTTTCAGTTTTAGAAAACCACATAATTGAAAAAAGAATTGCAATCACACCCGATATAGCAAAAAAATATATAGCACTTGGTTTTGAAGTATCTCTATCTGAGAAATATGGTGATCATTTGGGTTTTAAGGATATTGAGTATAAAGAGCTAGGTGTAAATATTTCTAACAATACAAAAGAAATTATAGAGAGCGCTAATGTTATTGTTCAGCTAGGATTACCTTCTGATGAAATAATTTCTCTATTCAAAGAGAATCAAATATTGGTTGGTGTTTTGGATCCTCAGAACAATAAAGAAAAAATAGAAAGTTTGGTAAAAATTAGAATGAATATTTTTTCTTTGGAGTTATTACCAAGAATAACAAGAGCACAATCTATGGATATACTTTCTTCTCAGGCTAATCTTGCTGGATATAAAGCAGTCATAGAGTCATTTGCAAATTTTGAGAAAGCTATACCAATGATGATGACCGCTGCAGGTACAATTCCTGCTGCAAAAGTTTTGGTTGTTGGCGCTGGTGTTGCTGGTTTACAAGCAATTGCAACTGCAAAAAGAATGGGCGCAATTGTTTTTGCTACGGATGTAAGAATGGCATCTAAAGAACAAGTTGAAAGTTTAGGTGGCAAGTTTTTGACCGTTGAGGATGCAGAAAATCTTGAAACTGAAGGTGGTTATGCAAAAGAAGCTTCTGAGGATTTTAAAAAGAAACAAGAAGAGCTGTTAAGTGAAACTTTAAAAAAAATAGATATAGTAATATGTACTGCCTTAATTCCTGGTAAAAAAGCACCCGTAATAATTAAAGAAAACATGATTAGCAATATGAAAGCAGGATCAATTATTTATGATTTAGCAGCAGTTCAAGGCGGTAATACAGCTTTTTCTGAGGTAAACAAGGTAGTCAATAAAAATGGAGTAAGAATTATGGGTGAAACGAATATTTTAAATAAACTGCCTATCTCAGCATCAAGCTTATATGCGAAAAATGTATTCAATTTTGTCGTCAATTTATATGATAAAGAAAATAAAAATATTAATATTAATTTAGACGATGAAATAATTGAAAAAACACTAATTAAATAAATTATGGAAATAGATCCCTTTATATTTAGACTAAGTATATTTATTCTTTCAATCTTTATTGGCTACTATGTTGTTTGGAGTGTTACACCCTCTTTACACACCCCTTTAATGTCAGTAACAAATGCGATTTCGTCAGTAATTATTGTGGGTGCTATTATTGCCGGTTTAGCTGGAAATTATGATAATATTTTTAATACCTCGAGTATTTTTGGATTTTTAGCAATATCTCTAGCAGCAATAAATATTTTCGGAGGATTTTTAGTTACTCAGAGAATGCTCTCAATGTATAAAAAAAAAAAGAAGGATAAATAATGATATCAGCAAATTTATCAGCAATTTTCTATTTGATTTCAGGTGTATTATTTATTTTAGCATTAAGAGGATTATCTTCCCCAGAAACATCTAGACAAGGTAATTTTTTTGGTATTTTAGGAATGGTAATTGCAATAACAGTTACATTTTTATCAATAGGAAGTTTTTCAAGTGGCTTTGTTTATGTTTTAATATTTCTTTTAATCGGTGGTTTAATTGGAGCATTTATAGCCTATAAAATACCCATGACGGCTATGCCAGAGCTTGTGGCAGGCTTTCATAGTCTTGTAGGTCTTGCCGCTGTGTTTGTTGCAATATCAGCTTTTTTAAATCCAGAAGCTTTTAATCTTGGATCTCCTGAAAATATTAAACTTGGAAGTTTAATTGAAATGTCAATTGGTGCAGCAGTTGGTGCAATTACATTTTCAGGTTCAATAATTGCTTTTTTAAAACTTCAAGGAATAATGTCTGGCTCACCTATAACATTTAAAGGACAGCATCCACTCAATGCTTTAATATTAATTTCTATAGTAATTGTTACCTATCTTTTGTGTTCAACTCAATCTGCAAACTTTTTTTGGATACTATTAGCCGTATCTTTTTTAATTGGTTTTTTACTGATAATACCAATTGGAGGTGCGGATATGCCAGTTGTAATATCAATGCTAAATTCTTATTCTGGTTGGGCAGCTGCAGGAATTGGTTTTACATTAGAAAATACTGCCTTAATAATTACAGGGGCTCTAGTTGGTTCGTCAGGTGCAATCTTATCATACATAATGTGTAAAGGCATGAACCGTTCTTTCTTCAATGTAATTTTAGGAGGGTTTGGGGCAACAGATCAAACCTCATCTTCGTTAAGTAAAGAACAAAAACCAGTTAAAAATGGTAATGCTGAGGATGCGGCATTTTTAATGAAGAACGCGTCATCAGTTATAATTGTTCCAGGGTATGGTATGGCAGTAGCTCAAGCACAGCATGCATTGAGAGAAATGGTAGATACACTTAAAAAAAATGATATTAAAGTTTCTTATGCTATTCATCCAGTTGCAGGAAGAATGCCGGGTCACATGAATGTATTACTTGCAGAAGCCAATGTACCCTATGATGAGGTTTTTGAATTAGAGGAAATTAATAATGATTTTGCTAATGCAGATGTTGCTTTTGTAATAGGAGCAAATGATGTAACGAACCCAGCAGCAAAAACTGATCCGCAAAGTCCAATTTATGGAATGCCTGTTTTAGATGTAGAAAAATGTAAGTCAGTATTGTTTGTAAAAAGAAGTTTATCCCCTGGCTATGCGGGTATTGACAATGATTTGTTTTACAAAGAGAATACCCTAATGTTATTTGCTGATGCTAAAAAAATGACTGAAGACATAACTAAAAATCTTTAAAAGTTAATGATAACAAAAATATTTTGTGACATTGCTGAATTAGATCAAATTAAAAAATTCAATAAGAAAAAAATTGTAAAAGGTTTTACTACCAATCCTAGCTTAATGAGAAATGCTGGTGCAAAAGATTACAAATCCTATTCAAAGAAAATATTAAAAATTTGTAATAATAAACCTGTTTCATTAGAGGTATTTGCTGATGAGTATAAAGAAATGAAAGAGCAAGCCCTTCAAATTAATACTTGGGGAAAAAATGTTTATGTAAAGGTTCCAGTTGCTAATTCTAAGGGTATCTTTATGGGAAAAATTATTAAAGAGCTCAACAACTTAGATATTAAACTCAATATTACCTCAATATATAGCTCTAAACAGACAGAAAAAATTCTTAAATTAATCAATAAGAAAACCAAAGTTATAATTTCAATATTTGCAGGTAGAGCAGGTGATGCGGGTAAAGATCCAGTTCCAGAGTTTAAAAGAAGTATAGCAATGGCAAAAAGATTTAAAAACGTTGAAATACTTTGGGCTAGCGTTAGAGAACCTTATAATTATTTGCAAGCAAAGCAATTAGGTTGTCATATTATTACTATTACACCAGCAATTATTGAAAAAATTGAAAACTTTGGAAAAACTTTTGATCAACTTACTAGAGAAACAGTTAAAGCATTTTTAGTTGATAGTAAAAAATCTAGGTTTAAAATTTAGTTAATTTTGGTTGCGGGGGACGGATTTGAACCGCCGACCTTCAGGTTATGAGCCTGACGAGCTACCAGACTGCTCCACCCCGC
>ENA-OSJC01000223-OSJC01000223.1-marine-metagenome-genome-assembly--contig:-NODE-223-length-57248-cov-9.988141_pt1 | contig 57248 bp, 58 predicted proteins | sample MGYA00237885_ERZ534234 | MGnify/ENA primary metagenome ERZ534234 (study PRJEB26413, sample SAMN06343907) | marine metagenome | isolation source: coastal waters | place: Atlantic Ocean: West Antarctic... | reverse complement strand
GGATGAATTGCATAAGTAACTTTAATATCATTTTTCTTTAATGTATCTACCATCTCTCTTAGTGCGTGTTGTGCTTGAGCTACTGCCATTCCATAACCTGGAACAATTATAACAGATGATGCATTTTTCATTAAGAATGCTGCATCTTCTGCATTACCACTTTTAACTGGTCTTTGTTCTTTAGTTTCTGATGAAGCAGACTGCTCTGTTGCACCAAATCCTCCTAAAATTACATTAAAGAAAGAACGGTTCATACCTTTACACATTATATAAGACAATATTGCACCAGAAGATCCAACAAGCGCACCTGTTATAATCAATGCACTATTTTCTAAAGTAAAACCAATTCCTGCTGCAGCCCAACCAGAATAAGAATTTAACATAGAGATTACTACTGGCATGTCCGCTCCACCTATTGGGATGATCAATAAAAATCCTATTAAAAATGAAACTGCTATTAATATCCAAAAAAAGTTAGATGACTGAGATGAACAAAGTAAATAAGTTAAAATTAAAATTGAAACTAACAATACAGCATTAAGAAAATGCTGCCCCTTAAAAGTGATTGGTGACCCTGACATTATTCCTTGAAGTTTTAAAAAAGCAATTATTGAGCCTGAAAATGTTATGGCACCAACTGCTGCACCAATTGACATTTCAATTAAACTTGCAAGCTTAATATCTCCAGGTGATCCAAGGTTAAAAGCATCTGGATTTAAAAAAGCTGAGATTGCAACAAAAACTGCTGACAATCCAACTAAGCTATGAAAACCTGCTACCAATTCTGGCATAGCAGTCATTGGTATCTTGTAAGCAATGAATGCTCCTATAAGCCCACCCACTAATAAAAAGATTAATACATAAATTAGACCAGTAGAAAAACTTCCAACAGACAGAAAAGTGACAGTAATGGCTATCACCATTCCTAAAATTCCAAAAAAATTACCTTGTCTTGAGGTTTCAGGTGATGAAAGCCCTCTTAATGCCAATATAAATAAAACTCCTGAAATTAAATAAAATATTGCTGATAAATTTGCTGACATAATTATTTATCTTTCTTTTTCTTTTTGTACATTTTGAGCATTCTTTGAGTAACTAAAAATCCACCAAATATATTAACTGCTGCAAGGGATATTGCTAAAAAACCTAAAATATTAGATACCGTAAAGACATTATCTGGACTTCCTGCTAAACCTGCAATTATAGCACCAACAATAATTACTGATGATATGGCGTTAGTAACTGACATTAAAGGCGTGTGCAAAGATGGAGTTACGCTCCATACAACATAATATCCAATAAAAATTGATAAAATAAATATGCTTAATCTAAATATAAAAGGGTCTATTTCCATAAATTTATTTAATTAATTAACGTTTTTTTAATTATCTCATCTTCCAAATTAATATTAATTTTTTTATTCTCTTTATCATATAAATTGGTCACAAAATTAAATACATTTTTTGAGTATAAATTCGAAGCCGAAACAGAAAGCTTATTGAGAATATTTGTTTCACCCATAATCTTTACTCCATTTTTAACCACAATTTTATCAACCTCAGTAAATTCAGCATTTCCACCCTGAACTGCAGCTAAGTCATAAATAATAGAGCCTGATTGCATATTATCAATCATGGAACCTTTAATAATTAATGGAGCTTTTTTGCCTGGAATTAAAGCCGTACATATTACAATATCAATTTTTTTTAAAGTTTCTGCCAGAAGATTTTCTTGTTTTTTTTTAAATTCTTCAGAAGCTTCTTTTGCATATCCACCAACTGTTTCAAGGTTTTCAGATCCTTCAACAGTTAAAAATTTTCCACCTAAACTTTCAACTTGTTCTTTTGAAGCCATTCTTACGTCTGTTGCAAATACAATGGCACCCATTCTTTTTGCAGTTGCTATAGCTTGTAAACCAGCAACTCCTGCACCTACTACTAATACTTTTGCCGCTGGAATTGTGCCAGCTGCTGTCATCATCATAGGTATTGCTTTTTCAAAATTTGCGAATGACTCTATTACTGCTTTGTAACCAGCAAGGTTAGCTTGTGAGGAAAGAATATCCATTGATTGAGCTCTAGTTATTCGAGGCAACATTTCTAAAGAAAAAACTTTAATATTTTTTTTTGCTAAATTTTCTATTTTTTCTTTATTAATATAAGGATTAAATACTCCAACCAAAGTTTGGTTTTCCTTTAAGTTTAAAATATTTTCATCTGACAGTAAGCCTAATTGAACAATGATATCGGCACTATTTAAAACTTCAGATTTGTTTGTTAAAATTTTAACACCTAGTTCCTTATACTCACTATCTTTGAACCCTAAGTGTTCACCATATTTTTCAACTATAGAAATTTCAAAACCAAAAGCTATGTACTTTTTTGCAATATCAGGAGTGATTGCTATTCTTTTTTCTATTTTTTGATTTTCTAAAATTGAAACGATTCTCATAGAGTAAACTCTATAACAAGAATAATGCCATTAAAACTAAAACAACTATAATAGCGACAGTTCCCCACAACACAAATTTTGTAAAATTACTCCAAGTATCCTCATGGTTTTTACTATCCATAAAATTACTTCTGCCTTGCTTTAAATTTAGGGTTTGTTTTATTAATTATATAAACTCTACCCCTTCGTCTAACTAACTTAGAGTTAAGATCTCTTTTTTTTAATGATTTTAGCGAACTTTTAATTTTCATAATTTTTATAGCCTGGCAATGTCCTACTCTTCCGTGTCTTAAGACAAAGTACCATTGGCGCTGAAGGGCTTGACTTCCGAGTTCGGAATGGGATCGGGTATTGCCCCTTCGCAATAATCACCAGGCACAGTCTAATACTAAATAATTTTAGAAATGTAAAGGTTAATAAGATAAAAATATAAACAATATGAGCTTTTATAAGACAAATTCTTAGATTGTTAAAATAAACTACTATATATTATGAAGCCTTAAGCAAAAATCTACTAAATTTGAACAATCTTAATATTTTTAAATTTTTTTGCATAAATTGATTGAATATAAAAGCCAATTGGCAAGCTGTACATGATGGCTAACCAATTGTTAAAAAAATTACCATTTGGGCTGAAGGGCCATACAGTTATAAGAATACCTGCGAGTAAGCAAACCTGATAGTCAGTTAGATATCTCTCATTTTTGAAAAGAATAGATTTTAATTGCATATAAGCACAAAACAAAATGTAGCAAAAAATACTAAAGAAAAAACTAAAACCAATAATCCCAGTTTCAGATAATAATTGAATATAGAAATTATGAGGATGTGTGCTACATGGATCTGTGCCAGTCTTATATTTAACATCAGAGCATTTTATTCTGAACATTTTTGGGCCATGTCCAAAAAAAGGTTTTTCTTGGAACATTTTAAAAGCTGTTCTTATTAAACTATCATGAGATTCTGTAAAAATATATTTTTTATCAGGCACGCTAGTGGTATTGACAAAACCCATATCTTTTAAAGGCCCTATAAGCATTCTTTCTTTAATTTCTATAGTGTTAAAGGTTATTATTAAACATGTTATCAATCCTAGAATAAATGTAATTAACCTAAATTTTTGATAATCCTTAATTAAAATAATAATAAATAAGGTTGATAAATTTAGAAAAAAGAAAGCTGTTCTTTCACCTGAGATAAAAATTATAATGTCAACTAAAACAAATAATGCACCTATATAGTAAATTTCAAATTTATTTTTTTTTACTTTAACAATAAATAAAGCAAATAATAATGGAAATAAACGAGATAAATATGAGCCCATAATTAACTCATCACCAAAAAACGATGAAACACGACCATTTTCTCCTGATATGGGCAAACCAAGTATAATTTTTGTATAGAGATATTGACTACCTGCATCAAAAGATAACGCAGAAAAAGAAATCAGTAAAGAGTAGTAAAAAAAATCTAAAATAGATTTATCCTTATCAATCATATACCAAATTACACAGGCAAAGATACCTATCCTAAAATAAAAAATACTACTCTTTAAACTAAACATTATATTATCAGCAAATAAGCTACAAATAATACAATAAAAACAAAAAATAAAAAAAATTATAAGAGGATTGTTTTTAAAATATTTAAAATCTTTATTCTTAAACACATGGTATAAAAAAAAAATAGAAGTTACACTTATAATCAAATCAGGTAAAAATGGCCCTGAAATTAACAAAGGTACAACTAATGATAATAGAATGGGTATTTTAGATTGAACTGAATGCACTATTTTTTTATAGAAATTGAAATAATTTGAAGTTATTTAATATAATCATCTTAAATTTTTTTTTATTAATTTCAACTTTTTATAAATTATTTTTTTGTTCTAAGAAAAGATGATCTGTTATTTTATGGTTACTTTTAAACCCTTTAACTAATTTTTCTAAAACTTTGATAATCTCCAAAACATCTCCCTCCCTTATATATATTTCTAAATTTAATAATTCTTTTTGCAATTTTTCCCATACAATATGTGAATCATGAGCTTTTAGGATCTTTGGATGCCGTGTTTTTTGAGGATTATCTCCAATTAAAAGTTCTTCATACAATTTTTCACCAGGTCTAAGCCCTATAATTTCTATTTTAATATCTCCTTCTTGATTATCTTCATCCAAAACTGATAAGCCAGAAAGTTCAATAATTCTTTTGGCTAAATGTTTTATTTTTATTGGATCTCCCATATCAAGAACAAATACCTCAGAACCTTCTGACATTGCTCCTGCTTGAATTACTAATTGTGACGCTTCTGGAATGGTCATAAAATAACGAGTTACATCAGAATGGGTTAATGTTATTGGTCCTCCATCAATAATTTGTTTTTTAAATTTTGGAATTACAGATCCTGAGGAGTCTAAAACATTTCCAAAACGTACTGTGCATAATTTAGTGTTTAAATTTTTTGCATTTTCAGCTAAAGCCATCAAACAAAGTTCTGCAATACGCTTTGAAGCTCCCATAATGTTGGTGGGTCTCACTGCTTTATCGCTTGATATCAATACAAAATTTGAAACTTTTGCTGAAATGGCAGCTTTCGCCATTACTAAAGTTCCAAATACATTATTTTTAATACCCTCACAAATATTTTCTTCAACCATTGATACATGTTTATAAGCTGCTGCATGGTAAAGAGTATCTGGTTTGTATGTTTTTAAAATTTTAGAAATTCTTACTTCATCTTCAACTGATGCTAATAAAGAAATAATTTCAAGTTTGTGAGTAATATCAAGTTTTTTTTTAATTTCTTCTAAATCTTGATTAATTTTGTAAAGTGAATATTCACTCATCTCAACTAATATTAACTTACAAGGGTTGAGTTTTACAATTTGTCTTGATAGTTCAGAACCAATAGATCCACCTGCACCAGTAATTAATACGACTTTATTACTAATATTTTTGCTTAATAAATATTTATCTGGCAAAATCAGTTCACGTCCTAAAATATCTGCTACATCTAAATCACGAATATCTGAAACAGAAATTTTACCTTCAACTAGATCGTTAATACTGGGTAATGTACGCACAATCACTTTATATTTACTAATATTTTTTAATATACGCATACGTTTACTTCTATTAACCGATGGAAAGGCCAAAAGAATAAGATTAATATTTTTTGTATTTATAACTTTGAATAAATCATTAGGAGAAAAAATATCTTTGCCCTGTATAACTTGGTCATGCAATAGAGGGTCATCATCAATAAATCCCATTACCTTTATTTGAGCATTATTCTCTAAAGATGAAACTAGTTGTCTTCCAGCACTACCTGCACCGTAGACAAGTGCACGTTGTAAGGTTAATAATTTTTTTTCTATAAGACTATTAATATTAAAGATATATCTTATGATTAATCTTGACCCACCAATAACAAAAAAAAGTATTAATGGCTGCAATATTCCAATTGATCTAGGAACTCCATTTATGCCATATATAGTAATAATAAAAAGATAAAATAATCCATATGTACTGACAGCAAAAGAAATAGATGTTAATGCATACTTTCCTGAGTAACGAAACATAGTACGATATAAACCAAATAACCAAAAAACTATAATAGTTACTCCAGTTGAAATGAGTGCAACTATTAAAAGATTTCCTCTAATGGAAATAAATTCATCCAACCTTAGATATAATGCTAACCAAAAAGAAATAATACATAATGTGATATCAATTAATATAACTATAATTTTTTTAGTATATCGAGGTAAGCTTAAACTTAGATTTAAAAACTTTTTTAAATTTTTAACTATAGACATAATTCGTTGTTTTGAATTTAGAGTAAAATAAAAACTAAATTAATTATTAATTATTTATATTATCTTATTTTTTATTAATAAAATTATTATAATTTTTTTTTCCAACTTAAGGAGTAATTAATTGCTTTATCATCAACTATTACATCATAAGAAGGTTTGCCCATCATTAATTTATGAAATTTTAATCCCCATTTCTTTAATTGACCTAGTGTAAGAAAGTATCCTCTTTTTTTTGCTTTTAATGAATTTTCCTTAGATCTTCCCATAAATCTAGCTGTATAAACTAATATATAATTATCATCATCATATAATTGATTAATCTTAATAATATTTGATTTTATAGGTTTAGCAGTTCTGTAAAAATTTTTTTGCGTTTTGCAAATTACTCCATCAAGATCAAAACAAATTCTTTTTTTAAATTTAGATAAATTTAATTTTTTTGCCATCTTTAAAAAACTGTATGGATGTTTCTTTTGAATATTGGTTTAAATTTTTATTTTTAAGCTTAAGTTTTGTTAAAATATTTTCATCAATAGTTATAATATCGCATTTATTATTTTTTGCCTCATAATAATTATAAACTTCCCTAACACTTGCCCATAAAATTTTTACTTTTTTTAAATTCTTGGTTTTATTTAAAGAGTATTTTATTAACTTAACTGGATCTTTTCCTGTGTCAGCTATTCTTCCAGAAAAAATTGAAATAATAGTATTAGATTTATTGTTGATCATTCTTAAAATCTTATTTACATGTCCTTCTGTAAATACAGCTGTAATATTAAGTTTGCAGTTTATTGACATTAATTTCTTAATTATTTTTGTATTATATTTTCCTTTTGTATTAAGAATGGGTATTTTTATAAAACAATTTTTAGAATATTTCATGAGCCATTCACTTTGTTCTAGCATTTTATCATAATTATCTGCCGTAACTTCAAATGAAATTGGTTTATTAGTTAACTTATTACATTTTATGACAAAATCTTTATAATTTTTAATGTTAGATTTTTTTAAAAGGCTTGGGTTTGTTGTAAAGCCGGAAATTTTTTTATTTTTTGAATAAAAAGAAATATGCTCTAATGATCCACCGTCTAAATATGTTTTCATAGATTTAATGTTTTTTTAATTTTCATTATTTTAACCAATAATTCTTTAATGGATAGGGGTTTATTACCTTCGTATTCACATTTACATGATGCGGCAATAATTCCAATTAATGATGACAAGATTAATGATTTTGTTTTAAATAAAGTTAAACTTGCAAATGCTAATAGTGCATCACCAGATCCATTTGCATCTACCAAATTATCAACGACCGGATCCAAACTTATATAATCTTTTCTTGCAGTATTTAAAGCTATCAAACCCTTCTCTCCAAGCTTGAGAATGGCATTTTTAGAATTACATTTTGTAATAAGATCATTAATCAATGGCCTTATTGGTAAGTCTTGCTCACGCAAAGAAAACCTAGCTTCTTTTTCTGTTGGAGTGATTAAATCAAAATTTTGAAAATCTAGAATATTACCCCATCTACTAGCAACTTGACTGTCAGCAACTTTAAAAGACTTTTTATTTATATTTTTAGTAAAAATTGGTATTGAGTTTTTATTAAAGATTCCATGTCTAAAATCTGAAAAAACTACAATATCAGCTTTATTTTCTTTAATGCATTTTTTTATAAAATCTATTGTAGTTTCATTAATATTTTCATTATTTACTTTATCAACTTTAAGTAATTTATGCTTATTAGCAAAAAAAGAATTCTTGTTAGTTGTTACTCTATTTTTTTCAGTCATAAAATTTATTTTAATTTTATGCTTCTTTAAATCTTTTAAAGCAAATTTTCCCAAAGCATCATTACCTATTAAAGTTGTAAGACTTACATTATTTGAAATTGATGCAAAATGTTTAGCAACTACACCGGCCCCACCTACATAATTAAAATTGTTATTTATAGCAACACTAAGTGTTGGCGATTTATGTAGCCCACCAATCACATTACAATTTGATATAGTATCAACAATTAAATCACCGATAACATGAATTTTGATATTTTTCATTGAATAAATAGTTTTTTCAATGTCATTAAGATTTATATCAGTGTTTTCTAAATAAAGTTTTAATTTTTCATAAGTGAATGATGGATTTAAATCTTTAATAATTTTGGTAGAAGAAAAAACAGTATCACCAGGGGAAAAAAGCATTTTACCACCATTTTTTTCAACAGCTTTTTTTTCCTCTATAGTTAAAAGATTTTTCATACTTGAGTACTCCAATCCTTTTGCAAAAAAAGCTGGCTGAATATTTTTAATAAGCTGATAAGGGTATTTTTCTCTATCTATAATAACATAATCTACAATTTCTAGTGCAGCTAAATTTCTAGCTCTTAGGTTTTCTGGTATCAAAGGTCTATAAAGTCCTTTTTGAATAAATTTATCAGAAGTTAATGAAACAACTAAAATGTCACCTTTAGATTTGCAAAAATCAAAATGTCTAAAATGTCCAGGGTGTACTAAATCAAAAACACCATGACAATGAACAACAGTCTTATTTTTTGATATTATCCTAAATAAGTTCTTTGCTTGATCAAAGTTAATTATTTTTTTTGATTTAAAAATTTTCATTATATTCAATATTTTTAATAACTTTTAACGTGTTCATACTTTCACTATTGATCAATATTTTGGAATTTTTAGATTTATTAATAATAGCATTTATAACAAAAATAATTTCATTTTTCCAACTATTGTCTCTTTTAAATTTATATAGTTTAATCTTTGGTTTACCACTTGGATATCTTCTTAATCCATGTGAAACTATTTGATCACCCCATTTAGATAGTGATGACACGTCTAAATAACCTTTTGAACCATAGATTTCAAATTTAAAAAGATTTTTCCAGTTGCAAAAACCATGATGGAAAAAGCATGGAAAATTACTAATTTTAAAAATTGAGAAGCCATTATCAGTTTTAGTTCTTCTTAAAAATTCGTTATTTTGTTGTAAGGTATATTTTAATGATAATTGAGTGCCATCAAAAAACCATTGAAGTAAGTTTAATGAATGAGAACCCATATCATGTAAGCTTCCAACTTTATTAGTATTAGTCCTAGCCGCACCATTTGCATAACTTATTTTAGCATAATAGATATCACCGATTTTTTTTTTATCAAAAATTTTTTTAGCTATCATCAAACCCTCATCAAATCTTAAATTGTATCCAATTTTTAAAATCTTATTATTTGAATTAGATTTTTTGATAAAAGAGTTCATTAATCTTAAATTTGTACTAATGGGCTTTTCAACTAAAAGATTAAATTTACCAACAAGTTCCTTAACTATTTTTTCAGATATATTTGTTGGTAAAGCTACGATAATAAGATCAACATTAATTGATCTAACATCAAGGAAATTATTATAATATTTGATTTTTTTTGGAAACTTAATTTTCTTGTTAGCATCAACAATATATTCAATTTTTATTCTGGTATTATTAATTTCATTTATAGAATTAAATCTTTTTTTCCCAATATTACCAAACCCTATAATTCCAATCTTAAAAACCTTCATAGTATCATTTTATTACCTTTTTTAAAAAAAATATTATCTGTATTTATTTTGTTAAAAAGGGAATTATTATGAATAGATAAATTTATTAATTTTTTATTTTTATCTTTTTTTATAATTTCTTTTATCTTCTTTAAAGTTAATTTGTTTGAATAATTGTATATAAAAAAATCAAACGAACATAAATCCTTTAAATTTTTAATTATATTTTTTTTTTTCAAATCTTTTAATTTAAATTGATCATCATAAATTTTAATATTTTTCTTGAAAATTTTTTTGAAATTGGAATTAGTTATTGAATAAGAGTTTTTCTTATACGATGCCCCAATTAAAATAGTTTTTTTACTATCTAAGTTAGTTAGCTTATTTTCTAAAATCTTTTTTCTATCATCATTAAAATTTGAAATTAATGAGAAAATTTTTGAAGATAAAGGATTGGTACTTAATTTTTGAAAATAATAATAATCACGCTCTAAATGACCACCAGACATACCTAAAGATGGTTGAATATAAGAATATTTACCAATTCTTCGATCATTTTTTAATACATTCAATATTTGAATAAAATTTATATTAATCTTTTTTGACATATCATCAATAATATTTGCAAATGAGACAGAAAAAAATAAATATAAATTAATTGATATTTTAATTAACTCTGCTTCCTTTATACTAAAAAGATATTTTTTACATTTAAATTTCTTAAATATCTCCTTAATTATTTCTCTATAATCTTCGTTTGATCCAAAAATTAGCTGCTCTGGTTTTAAAAAGCTATTTGTAGCATTTCCCATTTTTAAAGTATCTACAAAATAAATTGTATTAATCATTTTGTTTTTATATTTAGAAATAATATTGTCAGTAAATCCAGGGTAAACTTGAGATGCAATGAATAAATTAACTTTTTTTTTAAATTTTATAGAATAAATTTTTTTTAAGTTCTTCCTAATTAATGACAAGTTTGGTTTACCGTTATTTTTATTTAGCGGTGTGTCATAAGTGAAAAAAATTACTTCATAATTTTTAATTTCATCTTTATCTTTTAAATATATAAATTTTTTTGAATACTTATTTTTTTTTAAATATGGCTCTTCATCTGTAAACTTTTTATCTCTAAATTTTTCTAAATTAATATGGTTAAAATCATACACTGAACAAGCACCTATTTTGTTGATCCAGGATGTTGAATAAACTTGACCTATATGACTGAGTCCTAAAAAAAGAATTTTTTTTTTCTTTTTTACCATTTGGTCTTATTATCTTGCAATCTAGTGTCACTAACTAAACAGTGCCAAATTATACCTTGAAGACCTTCAGATATTGGAGTTACTAATTTTTTATCTTCCGTTTTGGTGAAGATTGATATATCGCTATTCTTATAAGCATATCCATCATTTCTACCAACAATACTAAAAATTTTAGAATTTTTTTTTTTAGCTAGTTTAATTGCTTCAATTAAATTTACACTTACATTCAATTTTAAATTACCACCTCCAACTGAAAAAATAAATATTGCATCATTTTTTGATAGTTTTGAATTAATCAAATAATTAGAAAATATTGTTTCAAATCCTTCATCATTCGTCCTTGCAGTTAGTTCTGCAACATTATCAACAGGTGTATAGCATTCTATATTACATATTTTTCTAAAATCATTTACTGCATGAGAAGCATTTCCAGCACTACCTCCAATACCAAGAAAAAAAATTCTACCTTTTTTTGCTTTCAATTTAGCAATCTCTTTAACAAGACTGTCTATTTTATACACATCTATAAAGTTAATTGATTTTCTAACCTCATTAAAAAATTTATTAATGTTATCTAAATTTTTCATTACTTAATCTTTAATTTTATCATTTTTTTTACATTATAATAATTTATATTTTCAAAACTTTCAGGTAGGTTACCTTTCTCAAATGATTTATAAATTTCTATAACTGCATCTTCTATACCTCTTTTAGGTTTAAAATTTAGCTCTTGATAAATTTTGTCTGAATTTATATGATAAGATCTTTTGTCATTACTTTTACTTGTAAGTATATCAATTTTTTTTTTTTTTTTTTTTGATTTGTTTTTTTTTTTTTTCTTTTTTTTTTTTTTTTCTTCCTTTTTTTTTTTTTTTTTTTTTTTTTTTTATTTGATATGATTTTTTTTACTAACCTGGCTATATTTGATATAGACATATTTTGATGCCCTACATTGAAAATTTTATTATTAATTTTCTTAATCGGAGCATTAATCAATTTTATAACAGCATCACAATAGTCTAATATGTGTAAATTTGGCCTTAATTGATTTCCACCAAAAACATTTATAAAATTTTTGTTGTAAGCAAAGTTTGTTAAAATATTCACAGAAAGATCAAATCTCATCCTTGGAGAATAACCACATACAGTGGCTGGTCTAAAAACAACACCTGAAAAATCTTTATTGGTGTGTTTAAAAAGTAATGGTTCACATAGACCTTTAAATTTGTTGTACAAAGTTAGTGGTAGTAGTGGGTGATTTTCTTTTACGTTTTTCTTTTTTGACACTCCATATACAGAACTTGAAGATGCATAAATAAACCTTTTGATATGATTTTTTTTGGCCTCAATCACCATAGGTTCAAAACAGTCAAAATTAACTGACTTAGAAAGTTTTTTATTCAATTCATAGCTTGTGTCGTTTGAAATACACGCTAAATGTAAAAAAATATCATGATTTTTAGAACTATTTGACAGTTTCTTAATATTTCTTATATCTCCCTTTACAATTTTTAGTTTCTTATTTTTTTTTAGTACATTTCCAAAAAAAAATGTGTCATAGACTGTTATCTTAAAATTTTTTTTTAAAAGTATGGGTACCAACCTGGCACCAACATAACCACCTCCACCAGTAATAAAAATTTTTTTCATTTTAATTGTACGAATCTTTAATATATTATAACTATGTATATAGCTTATGATAATTAATTCAAAAAATAGATGTAAAAAATTGAGAAAAAGAATACTTGAAATGTCACAGAATGTAGAGGCATTACATATTAGTTCTGCTTTTTCTTCAACAGAAATTGTCGAGAATATTTATTTTAATCTAATGAAAAAGAAAAATGATAAATATGTTGATAAATTTTTAATGTCAAAAGGCCATGGTTGTTTAATTCAATATGTAATCCTAGAATACATGGGTATTTTAAAAAGAAGAGATATTGAACAGTATTGTAAAAAAGACGGAATATTAGGTTGTCATCCAGATATTGATAACCCTGGAATTGAAGCGTCAACAGGATCATTGGGTCATGGACTAACAATGGCCTTAGGAATGTGTATAGCTAACAAAAAAAAGAAGAATAACTCAAAATGTTTTGTTGTGATTAGTGATGGTGAGTTACAAGAAGGATCAACATGGGAAGCTATATTGCTAGCCTCATCTTTAAAGTTAAATAATTTGATTGTTTTTGTTGATAACAATAATTATCAAAGCTTAGGGAAAACATCTGTGACACATCCTAGTTTTTATCCATTGAGTGAAAAATTTAAAAGCTTTAAATGGGACGTAAAAGAAGTATCAGGTCACAATACAAAACAATTATTTAAAGCTTTTAACACATGGAAACAAAAAAGACCTCTAATTGTTGTTGCCAAAACAATTAAAGGATACCCAGTTGATTTTATGATCGATAACCCAATATGGCACTACCGCTCACCCAATAAAAATGAGTTAAAAAAAGCCAACCAACAAATAGATAAATAAAATGAGAAATGTTTTTGCAGAACAATTGTACAAAATGGGGAAAAAAAATAAGAAAATTTTTTGTGTTGTTTCAGATATTTCACCAGCTGGAAGTATGATAAATTTTTCTAAAGAATTTCCTGATCGATTCATCAATGTGGGTGTAGCGGAACAGGCAATGATTGGAATAAGCGCTGGACTTGCCACTCAAGGAATGAGACCATTTGCTTACACTATTGCTGCGTTCGCTTTATATAGGCCCTTTGAAATGATTAAAACAGATCTATGCTATCAAAATTTACCAGTTACTATTGTTGGAATGGGTTCTGGACTTTCATATTCAACATTGGGTGGCACTCATCATACTGCAGAAGACGTTGCTATTTGTAATGCTTTACCAAATATGCAAATTATAGCTCCATCAGAACCGAGTGAAGTAATTGAGGCTACAAAATATTGTGCATCTCAAAATGTAGGACCAGTATATTTAAAATTAGGAAAAAGTGGTGAACCCAATATATCATCGAGCAGATCTGAGAAATGGAAATTTGGTAAATTAAGATATTTATACAAATCTAGTAAAAAAGAAATTTGTATTTTAAGCTATGGAAGAATGATGATCAAAGCTTATGAGGCCTATAAAAAATTTAATAAAGATAATATAGATTTAGTTTCTGTTCATACTTTAAAACCACTCGACAACCTCGGTATATCAAGAATTCTTAAAAAATATAAAAAAATTATCATTATTGAAGAGCATTCACCAATTGGAGGATTAACATCCTTTGTAAAAAATTTACACTATGACTATAATTCAAAATCTAAAATATACTCATTCACACTTAAAGATAAATTTATTCACACATATGGATCAAATGAAGATTTATTTGAATCACACGGATTCTCAACAAAACAAATAATTAAAAAATTAACAAACATACTTTAAAATCATTAAAAAAATGCTTAATGATAATTCATTAAAAAAATTAAAAAAAGATGGATTTGTTATCATCAACACAAAAAGTAGAAAAAAGTTAGAGAAAGTTAGATTTAAAGTATTTAGAATTTTGATAAGTGAACTTAAAAATAAAAGAATAAATCATAATATAGAAGATATAGAATTTTTATTTAATAACTTTCATAAACTTAAAATTAATGATTCTGATCTTAATTCAATTAGAGTTAATCTTATTAAAAAGTTAAATAAGAATGAAAAAATAATAGAAGATTTATATAAAATATTTAATCATGATTTAAAAAAAATGCTTGGATTGGACATCGTTGGTCAAAGAAAAGTTAATCTTGTTATACAAAAACCAAATGATAAATCAGTTGCACCAATTCATCGAGATAGTCCACCTAATTCTCCTCATGAAATAGTTTTTTGGCTTCCTTTAGTTAATTGTTATAAAACAAAATCTATAAATATTTTAGAGTCTAAATTTACAGATCAAGTAAATAAAATGTTTAATAGCAAAAAACTAAATTACAAAAAAATTGAAGATTTTTTTAAAAAGAAATCAACATCAATAAATTGCAATTTTGGTCAAATATTATTATTTTTAACACCAAACTTTCATTACATTCCTGTTAATGTCCAAAATGAAACTAGATTCAGTCTCAATTTTAGATTTAAAAATTTATTTTCAGCATATGGTTCAAAATCATATCCTGAATATTTCAAGATTATGAATTTAACTAAAAAATCAAAATTGAGAATTTTTAAAAATGTCTAAATTTAAAAAATTGTATGCTTATATTGATATTGGCTGTATGGATAAAATATCCCAGTCCATTCAATTAAGAATAATTAAACTGTTTGCTACTGAAAATAACGCAAAAATTATTTTTTTAACTAATGAAGATATAAATTCTATTAAAACGCAAATGGTACTTAAATCTAAAATTAAAGAGTCACCAAAAGTTGATGGGTTTATTTTTTTTAGTATAAATCAATTTTGTTATGGGAACTTTAATATAGAAATATTAAAAAAAATATTAAAAAAAAAATATAATTTATATTTTTCAAAAGAGGAATTAATATTTAATTATAAAGATAAATACTTAAAAAAAAAAATCTCTGAAATAGTAATTTATTCACACATTAAAAAATAATAAAAGCTAAAATTAAACTACCAAACAGAATATCCACCATCAACAATCAAATTTTGTCCTGTATAGTAAGCTGACCCATCTGATAATAAAAAATGAATTGGACTAATTAAGTCACTTAATTTTCCAATTCTGTTAAGAGGTATATTTTTTTTAATTGCTGAGATATAATTATTGTTTTCAATAGGTCCTTTTCTAGGAAACCAGCCAGGGGACAAGCAATTAACACTTATATTATATTTAGCCTCCCTTACAGCCAAAAATTTAGTATAATTAATCATTGCTGATTTACCTGAGGCAGTAATTATTGATGGTCCAATTTGCATTTTACCATAAATATTTTGTTTTGGAGATTTAAACCCCCAAAGCGAACCAACATTAACTATTTTTGAATTATTATTTTTTCTTAAAAGAGGTAACAAATTTTCAGTCAAAGTAATACTGCCCCCTATCGTACCCATAAATTCATCAGATAAATTTTTAGAATTATATCTAAAATTTTCACCTCTATTTGAATTTGATGCATTATTAATAATTAAATCTAATTTTTTAAATTTAGATGCAATAAATTGAGAGGTATTATCAATAGACTCTTGGTTCTGGAGATCAAAATTATACCATAAAAAATTATTTTGATTGGTTATTATTTTTTTCTTAAATTTTAAATATTTTTTTTTTGATCTTGATAAACAAATTACCTTACAACCAGAATCTAGTAGTAATTTTGCAAAAACAGATCCTATTCTACCAGAAGCTCCAGTAATGACAGCTACCTTATGTTTAATCTTAATTAATGATAGATGTGAGTTATTAGTTTTTAACATTAGCTCATAATTTTATATTTTTTAAATTATTTATTCCATCAATAAATTTTGTAGGTTTAAAATTAATTTTATTTATAATTTTACTTATATCAAAACATCTATAGCCATTATGAGGCATTGGCATACTTCTTTTTATATACACAACTTTTGATTTACTGTTAAAAGTTTTTATTATTAATTTTGCAATATTTAGGAAAGAAATTGGATTTCCACTCACAGCGTTAAATATGCCAGTAAATTTTTTTTTAATAATTAATAAAATTAAATTTGCAACATCGTCAATTAATACATGATCTCTAATTTCTTCTCCCTGACCAAAAATTTCAATATTCTTATTGTTTTTTGCTAATCTAGAAAATTTATTAGGGCCATAACCATCGTGTGTATCAGTTGATCCATAAATTAAGGTTGGTCTAACTATTGTCAAAATATTTTTAAAATAAATATTAAGTAAATTCTCTCTCGAAAGATGCATTATACCATGAATTGAAGTTGGTGTAACTTGAGATTTTTCATTAATTTTTTTTTTATGGTCAGCATATACAGCATCAGAACTAATATATATTAATTGAGAAATTTTTATTTTTTTTGAAATATTGATTAAAGGGGAAATCATTTCTAAATTTTTTTTTAGTTCATTTATATTTTTACAGGGTGCTATTGCTGAAATAAACAAAACAATATCTCCATTTTTAATTGTCTTATTAAGAAATTTATAAGAATTTTTTTTCAAAAGATTGCATTTTTTTGAATTTATAGAGACAAATTTAATATTATTTTCCTTAAAAATTTTTGAACAAGCATTTCCAATAAAACCTGAACTTCCAATAATAATAATCCGGTTTTTCAAAATATTTTTTATCATATATTATTTGATTAAATAGATTTGTTTATTTTATATATAATAGTAAGTTTAATTAATCAACTTATGTACAAATTTTAATAATACTAAATTGAAAAAAAATATTTTAATTATAGGTGGAACATCTGGAATTGGTTATGATATTTCAAAAAAATTTATTTTAGATAGATATAATGTAACTGTTGTTGGAAGAAAAATTGCTCTCCCTGAAATAAAAAATATTAGATATTTTCTATATGATCTCTTAAAAGAAGATCAACTCAAAAGGTGTCTTAAAAAAATTAATGAAATTAAAAAAATTGATATAATCATTCACTGTATTGGAGGCAGTTTAGGATTAGAAGAGTTGAATTATAAAAATTGTTTAAAAGTTTGGAAAACAAATATTGGTATACCGATAAAAATAAATGATTATTTAATTTCACAAAAAATAATTAAAAAAAATTCGAGAATCATATTATTTTCTTCCAAAGCTGCAGACGATATGTCTGGTAAATCAGCATACAATATGTCTAAACAGTATCTTGAAGCATATGTTAAAAATGCATCTAAATATTACAAAAATGAAAATATTTATTTTAATTGTATAAAACCATCCATTGTAATATCTACAGGAAACAATTGGTATAAATGTAAACGAGATAATTATAGAAAATATATCAATTTTATAAAAAAATTTAATAAAAACGGAACTGAGATAAATTCAAATCATATCTTTAAAAAAATAAAAGTTTTAACAAATAAAAAAGATTCAAGTAAATTAATTATAGAAATCTAAAATGAGTATTTCATTTATTGTCCCTTGTAAAAATGAAGAAAATAATATCAAAAAAACAATTATAGAAATTGTCAATTCTGTAAATTCTGATCAGGATTATGAAATATTAATTATAAATGATTGCAGTGACGATAGTACAGAAACAATTATAAAAGAAATTTGTGCACAAAATAATAATATTTTTTTAATTAATAATGAAAAAAACTTAGGTTATGGTGGTTCATTTATTAAAGCGTTAAAAGTTGCAAAAAAAAAATATGTAAATTTAATTCCTGGCGATAATTGTTTTTCTAGCACTGAGATCAAAAAAATGATCTTAAATATCGATGAATTTGATTTAATTATAAGCAATCCAAAAGAAGTTAATAATGCCAGACCTTTACATAGAAAGTTTGCCTCAAACCTTTTTACCCATGTTGTAAATTTTCTGTTTGGATATAATTTGAATTATTATAATGGAATTCCTGTTGTTAATAGAAAGGTAATAAATTCAATAGATATTAAATCAAAAAGTCCTCTATTTATGGCTGAGATAGTATTAAAAATATTAAAACTTCAACTAAGATTTGATGAAAGAAATATTTTTTTCACTGAAAGAACCCAGGGCAAAAGTTCTATTTTTAATGTTAAAACGATAATAAAAACAATCTTAGATTTATTATATCTTAGAATTAAATATTAATTACAATATTAAATTTAATCTAACTATTATAAATAATTTTTACCCATCTATGAAAAGAAATTGAAGCTAATATATATAGCGGTATTAGATTAAATAACACTGTTCTATTAGGTTCACCTGACATACCTAGGCTACTTTGTAACAAAATCGAAAAAATACATATTAAAACTGTTAACTTAAAAAACATATTATAATTTTTTATTAAGTAATCTAAATTTATAATTAAGAAAAAATATAAAACTAAGGTGTAAGGAATTAAAAAAATATTATGTCTAATACTATACGTTTCTCTTAAAAAAGTAAGCTGGTATACAGTTTTTTTTATAATTAAAAAATAATAATAAAGTAATTCTGTTAGATTATTATTTGATAAATTAAATTGATTTAAAAAATCTTCATACTTATATAAAATAATTCCATTAATTTTTCCATCTATATAAAAGTAAGCAAACATATTTGATTGGTCTAATTTCATTACAGTGAAAATTAGTAATGGGAAAAAGATAAAATAACATAATAGCAATAAAACTATAGACTTAAAAAAATCTAATTTTTTGTAATATAATAAGATAACACTACATATAAAAAAAGGAATTACAGCAAACCCTTGTGGTTTTGTTATCAAAGAAATAAATACAAAAAATAATGAAATTAAAATAAAATTAGTTTTTTTATTTTCTATTCCCTTTGCCAGAAAGTAAAATACCAATGAAAATACAAATAAAAAATAAATTTCAGCTAGCTTCCAAAAAACCCAGACCCAGTTAGCTAGATACACAAAAAAAAAAATGAAAAAAATAGTAAGTATTTGATTTTTTTTTTTTAAGTTTAATACATTAAAATAATTAGAAATTGATATAAATAATAATAACATGTTAAGAATATTAGAAATTATTGAAAATACATATTCATTAGTTGAAATCTTTAACAACAATCCAGTTATTAACTGAGGAATATAGTAATTATTGAAATACGCATGATGATTCTTATCACCCCACATTAAAAAGTTTGATGAAAAGTCCATGTTTGAAATTTGATCGATAATTCTCAATCCATAAGATTTGTATCTAACCTGATAATCAGTTGCAAAGGTTTTAGTATAATCCTCAAAATTTAAGATATAAATGATTGAAAATAATAAAAAAAATAAAATAAATGTTTTGTTATGATCAAGTATTTTAAAAAATTTCTCTGAAAAGTTTAATTTTTTTTTCATAAATATTAGACAATATAATTAAATAATTTTATTGATTATCTTTTATACTTTAAAATTCTATTTTATAAGAAAAACTTAAAATTAAGAAATCTATTTATTTTTTAAAGTATAAATTTTTTTTAAATTTTACTAATCTTAGATGGCTTATGGTTTGTAACTACTAAATATTTAACATTTCGACATTTGTAGGGTGGCTAGAAATTCAATCCTTTTTTATTGCAATTGCTTACTTTATGAACATAATATTGAAAAAACTTATTTGAAATTACAGCAAACATAGTATCAAGAACTAGGCTTATATATGAATAATGTATCTGATTTATTTAAACAGACTCCACATCCCAAAGATGTAAGTGACTATTATCATGTTTTCAACTCAAGCAATATATTAAACATAATTTATTGGTGGGAATATTTTAGGGAAATAAATTTTACAGACATAAAAGGTGATATTGTAGAGTGTGGCGTTGGTAGAGGAAGAAGCTTGATAGCCCTTTCAGCAATTAATAGATTAGTTGGTCAATATTATAGTGTTCCACCAAAAAAAATATTTGCTTTAGATAGTTTTGAGGGCTTTCCTGAACCTACTATTTATGATGAGTCAAAGCGTAATCCTCAAAAAGGAGAATGGAGTAAAAGTCCAAATAATCAGTTTGAATATTCGCCTGAAGCTATACAAAAAATTCTTAAGACTGCTGAACTTGATGTAGATATCAAATTTATAAAAGGTTTTTTTGATAAAACAATTCCATCACTTCCTGTAAATAAAATTTCAATATTACATTTAGATGGTGACTTATTTGAGTCAGTTAGCTTCCCACTAAATAGTTTATGGAATAAAGTTAGTGTTGGAGGGGTAATTGTAATTGATGATTATTTATATGACGATAAATCAACAGATGACGAAGCTTTTCCTGGTGCAAGAAAAGCAGTGATTGATTTTTTAAAAAATAATGATTGTTTTGATTATTTAAAAAGTATACGTGGAACACCCTACCTAAAAAGAGTTAAGTAACTTTATAGAATTAAACAACATTCAAATTTATAAATTGATAAGTTTATATAGTGCTGAGTTTGTATTGGAAAATTCTACCTTTCTATAAGGAGATTTTCTTTTAATTTTTAAAATAAAATTTTTTTTTTCTAAAATTTTGTCAAAATTTGATTGCCTATAGCCATTAGAAAAAAATCTTAATTTTTTGTATTCATTATGATTATTGTTTGGGGGAAAGAAATCATCAATATAAATATATTTTGTTAATTTGGATAATACATGTAAAACATTATCTAACTCATTATCATCAAGAACAAATAATACTCTATCGAAAATAATTAGGTCAAACTTTTTTATTTTTTTTAAACTTAAAAACTTCTTAAGATCTTTAAGGCAGATCTGATTACTGAATTTGTAATATACTTTTAAATTTTTTATTTTAGCTTCTGCTGTCCTAAGTGCTTTAGAATTTATATCAATTCCATAAATATTTTTTGATCCACAATTTATAAAATATTCTAATTTGTCACCAGTGGCACAACCAAAATCTAAAATAGATTCCTTACTAACATGTCTAAATGTTTCATCATAATGATGTTTGAGTAAGTTACCGTATGAAGTCTCAAAGATTTTTCTTTGAAATACATGTCTATACTTCCAAAAATATTTATTGGATATTATGTGTCTTTTTATAATTTTCAAATATGATTGAACTTTCTTCATATATCTATTTACAAATAATTTATTAAATATTTTTTACCTCTCTGATACTATTTCGTTCATTCCTGGTGGCGGAAATTGATATAATTTATCTTTTCTTTTTACCACTTTTATTAAATTTTCTTCTGCATTTAAAATTCTTATTTGATTTGATACCCAATTTAATGACGTTTCTCTTTTTAAAAATCCAATTATAGTGAAAACGATAATATTTATGTCTAATAAAATTGTTTGGTTTTTAATATAAATCAAACCAAGTCTACTTTTCCATGGCCTGATTAATTGATTGTATGTTAAATCTGGATTATTTTTACCTTTAAGAATTTGACCTTCATCTGAAAATACAATTGAAGAAAAATCTGTAATTCCAGGTCTAACTGTTAACAGCTTTCTTTCAACTTTTGTATACAAATTTGTATCCACTAGAACATTTGGTCTTGGACCAACTAAACTCATATCACCAATTAAAACATTCCATAATTGAGTAAACTCATCAAGCTTATATTTCCTAATTTTGTGTCCAACTGGAGTAATCCTTGCATCATTCAGCGAAGTAGAATTCACTCCATTTTTATCAGCACCAATAGACATCGACCTAAGCTTTATTATATTAAATATCTTCTCATTTTTTCCTACTCTTGGGGCAATATAAAATGGTGAGTGCTTATCTTGACGATAAATCAAATACATAAAAATAAGTAAAATTGGTGATATAAATAGCAATCCAGATAAAGAAACTACAATATCGAAGATACGTTTCATGTCTCTAATAAATTTAATACTTTTTTAACAATCGCTTTACTGTCCATATTATATCTAGATCTTAAATATTGTTGACTACCTACAATTGATGAATATTTATTTTCTAGACCTATTCTCAAAAATTTTCCAGGTATCATTCCTAAATCCATACAAACTTCTGAAATAGCAGAACCTAACCCACCGTCTTTATTGTGTTCCTCAATTGTCACTATACCACCAGTATGTGAAACAGCATCTGTAATTTCATCAACATCAATTGGTTTGATGGAATGCATTCCAACTACTCTCGCTTCAATTCCTAATTTTCTTAATTCTACTGATGCAGTATTAGCTTCACCTAAAATGCTACCAGTTGCAATCAATGTTATGTCTTTACCTTCTTTGTATCTTCTGGATTTTCCAATAACAAAAGGTTCTTTACTAAGACAATCCTTTGCACTGGTTTTATCCAACCTTAAGTATCCAGTACCTCCATTCATTATCATTGCTGTGATTGCTTCACCCGCTTCATCTGCAGTACAAGGAGCAACAACTGACATATTAGGTAAAGCTCTTAAAATTGCCAAATCTTCTGTAGTGTGATGAGACATTCCTAAAGATCCATAACTAAAACCACCACCATTAGCAATAATAGTTATATTAGCATCATGGTAACAAGCATCATTACGTATCTGCTCTAGACATCTTAAAATTCCAAAATTACCAATAGAATAAGTTATCACCTTTTTACCCTCAAGTGCCAGGCCAGTAGCAAGACCAATCATATTTTGTTCTGCAACACCTACATTAAAATACTGACCAGGAAAACTGGATTCAAATTTTTCAAAAACTCCAAAACCTAAATCTCCAGTAAGCAAAACAATTTCCTTGTCTTTTTCTGCAAGTTCTATTAATGCATTTATAAAATTATCACGCATCTTTTTTTTCTAGTTCATCTATTGCTAATTTATACTCTTCTCCTTGAGGACTTCGATAATGCCATAATGTATTGTTTTCCATAAAAGAAACATTTTTTCCTTTTGTTGTATTTGCAATCACACATAATGGTTTATTTTTTGAAGCAACATCATTCTTACAACTTTTAAAAATTTCATTGTGGTTGTGTCCATCTATCTCAACAACATCCCATCCAAATGATTTCCATTTATCAGGAAATGGTTCAAGTGCAAGGGTGTCTTCTGTTGAATATATGCTTTGCAATCGGTTTCTATCTATAATTGCAACTAAATTATTAAGTTTATGATGTGCTGCAAACAATATAGCTTCCCAATTCGAACCTTCATCACATTCACCATCGCTTAATAATGCAAAAACTCTATGTTTTTTTTTATTAATTTTAGCAGCTAACGCCATACCACAAGCAACTGGAAGTCCATGACCAAGAGATCCGGTTGAAAATTCTACACCAGGTATTCCTTTATGAGAAACATGCCCAGATAAATCAGAACCATCTTGATAATGTGTTTTTAATTTATCTAATGGCATAAAACCACACTCCGCAAGTGCAGCATATACACCAGCACCAGCATGACCCTTACTAAGAATAAAACGATCTCTATCTATCCATTTTGGATTTTTTGAATTGTACTTAAGTATCGATCCGTACAAAACAGCAAGAATATCAGCAATGGATAAAATGGAACCAATATGTGAACTGCCACCAAGACTTGTCATGGTTACGGCATGTTTACGAATATTATTTGCCAACTGCTTTGATTTTTTAATATCAATCATTACAAAAATTTCTTACACATTTACATATATATTTTACCTCATCATCTGTCACTGTCATATTTAACGGCAGCATTAAACTATTTCTCATTATTTTTTCTGTAAAAGGTAGTGATTGATTGAAGCCTAAATCTGTAAATTCATGAACAGCTTTACCTCCCCACTGAATTAAAGTACCCACACCTTTGTCAGCAAGATAATTTTTTAATTTATCACGCTTTTCAATTTCAATTTCATAATTTTGATATATATCAAAGTAATTGTTATCACTGTTAGTTGCTGGCGGAAGACTAATTTCGCTAATATCGTTCAATTCTTTATGATACAAGTCAGCTATATATCTTCTTCGATCAATTGTTATGTCATAACTCTGAAAAAAGAAATTTAGAATTGCTGCCTGCAAGTTGTCCAATCTACTATTAAAACCCCAAACAGAAACATTTCCATCTTTGCCACGCCCATGATCACGCATCAGTTTAATTTTATGATAAATATCTTCGTCATTAGTCAAAACAATCCCACCATCTCCAAAACAACCAAGAGTTTTTGCAGGATACAAACTAATACACCCACCTAATCCAAAAGATCCAGCACATTGATCTTTGTACTTTGCTCCCAATGCTTGTGCCGAGTCTTCATAGATCTGTAATCCATATTCTTCAGCAATACCCAATATTTTATCCATATCTGCAACACGTCCATTCAATTGTGTTGGCATAATTGCTTTTGTTCGTGAAGTAATTGCTTTTATTATTGAATCTGGATCAATCAAGTGATCAGTCCCCGCCTCTACTGGAATAGGTGTTGCACCGGTAAAAGCAATTGCAGAAGCTGTTGCAATCATCGTATGCGAGCAAAAAATTACTTCATCCCCAACACCAATTCCACCAGCTTTTAATAATAATTGCATAGCATCAGTTGCGTTAGCCACACCAATTGCATGTTTAATACCTGTATATTTTTCTATATTTGATTCAAAGTCCGAAAGATCTTTTTGCATAATATATGCACCACGTCGGCCTATATCTGAAAAAATTTCTATAAAAATTTTCTCATGCTGTTTAAATAAAGATTGATAATTAAAAAAAGGGATATTCATTATTTAAACTTCATTAATTTCATATTTAAATACCATGGACTCTTCTCCCTTATGTACCATAACTTTATGTAAATTTATTTTTTTTCCCCATGCTAATTTTTGCTCAGTTTTTCTTATTACCAGCATGTCATTTAACATTTTTTTTAATATGTTTGGGTCTTGATTTTTAACAGATATTGGATTGTGAAATTTTTTTGGATTAGATAAATCTTTTAAATCATTTTTCATAAATTTATTACTACAACTTATTAAGTTTCATTGAAAATTATTTATTATACTCAAAAATTTTGAATAATTATTATGATGGTCAAAATCATTATTTGATAGCCTGTTTAAATTTTTTTTTGTCGAATTGTTTTTATTTAAACTTATTATCATAATTTTAATTTTTTTTACAAGATCCTTATAATTTTTTTCTTTATAAATATTTCCTATTTTATTTTTTAAAATAAATCTTGATACATCCTTTTTAAGTGGTGTTAGGATTGGTAAATTATATTGAATTGATTCGATAAATTTATTTGATAAATTTGATGAAAAATTTAAATTATTAAAAAAAGGGGCAATAAATATATCTGTCTTCCTCAATAAATTAGAATTCTTATATTTATTTACAAAACCTAAAGTAGTAACTTTTTCATTTAATTTGTATTTATCAATTAACTTTTTTAATTTATCTATCTCTCCATATCCACCAATATAAAAATGAAAATTAACCTTATCAGTTTTTAAAGTCTTTAAAGCTTTAAATACAGTTTCAAAATCAAATACTTCTAAATTAACTCTTCCACAAAAATAAATATTAAAATTTTTTTTATTAAAATTAATCTGTTTTAAAAAAGCCAAAGATTTATGATTAAGAATTGGTTTCGTAAGATAAATCACCTTATCATTTGGTGATTTTTGTCTTTTAATTTTTTTCAAAATATATTTAAGAAAAAAAATATTATTTGCAGTAATACCGATACTTTTTTTTAGAGATCTTTTTAAAAAAATGTCGTGTGGTATAAATAATATTTTTATGATGAATGAAATTATTCTATTTTTTATCCTTTCATAAAAATATTCTGGCCATAGATCTTTTATATCAAAAATATATGGAATTTTTTTTTTTTTTAGCCAGTTTGAAAAAACAATTGATGGTTCGATTGGTGGAAAACCTAAAATTGCAAAATCAATTTTCTCATTATTTTTTCTTAGGAAAAAATAAAGGTTTAATGAAAGTAAGAAATGATCAACAAGTCTTTGAAAGCTTATATTTTTCTTATATCCACATGAATTAATTAATACTAAATTAAAATTTGGTTTTAATTTTAATATTTTATATTTTTTTATATTTTTAAATCTAAATTTTTTATAAGTATGGTTATAATTTGAGCTTATCAGCGTAACTTTAAATTTTTTACTATATAAATATTCTGATAAATTAATAGCTCTCATTGGATTGTGTAAGTCATGATCAATTTGAAGTGGTTCTCCACTCTGCCAAATAAAGATATGTTTTTTTATCATGTATTAAATCTCAAATCTTAAAATAAATTATTCCATTGAGTGAGTAATCATATCTTTGTAAATCAATTCCTTAGACCAAACACCACCACCATGATTATACATCCCAGTTAAGAAAGTTAGTATAAATAATGTTGCTAGTGTCGTAATAAAGTAAATATACTTTGAGTTATGCTTAATTCCAAAACTAAATGTACAAATATATAATGTTATTAAAGACATATTGTATCTTTCAAACTCCCAATATAATCCAGCAAAAAAAACAGCTAAGCAAGAAAAACTAAAAAAATATAAAAATAAAAAAAGATAATTTTTTAATAGGTGAATTCTTGTTGTAAAATATAAAATATAAAATAAATTAATTAACATGAATAATAATGAAAAATCTTTACCAATCGGCACATTTGTTTCAAATCTAGATCCATACCTGTCTACATTCATGCAAACTACATAAAAAACTATGAAATATATTAATCCAAGAAAAATAAAACTTGATCTATTTATTGTAACTTTTTTTTCTAAAAATAATATAAACCCAATCACATAAAGTAAATTTAGCATATACCCAACTCCAGCTTTGTGAGTAAAAGATGCTATCGTCATATAAAAGATGGCTAAAATTAATTTACCATTTGATAGAGACACTAAACCTAAAAAAATAGCTGACATCATCAAACCTTGTCTCATTGCATTATTTGAAGAGATCACTATTGGCCAAGAAAATATAGACATTATAAATATTAATAAAAATATGATTGATGAATTTAATAATTGAATTTTAAAAAAATGCTTAAGTAATATCCCTGTTGTAAAAGAAATAAAAAAAGGAACTAAGAATGTTCCTAAATAAATATCAAATATATATAAAGTAGATATTTTCCATCCTAAAGCATCACGTATTGAGGTACCTTCTAAATTTTGTTTATTATACGCCGCATAATAATCTATCCCAAAACCAACAAATCCAGCCTTAACAATAAGACCGTAAATTAAAGAAACTAAAAAAATAATTGTAAGAGACCTGGTATCTATGTATTGTTTTTGTACCATATTATTTTTGTTAAATTTAATATTTGTTTTAATTTGATATTAATAAGTCTTTATTTAATTAATACAAATCATAAAATTATAATAGAAAATTTAAATAGTCTTGAAATTAAGGACATATTAATAATAAAAATATTATTATAATCTTCTTCTAATAAACAAATAAAGTGATTTTAAAATTCCAATCATAAAAAAACTTAACTTTGAGTAAAAAGGAACAACCTTAATAGTTAGCCAAAATTTATTGATTATATTTGAACTTGATTTTATTGAAAACAATGTATGATAAAGATTCTTTAAATTTTTTGTGTGATCATCATTTTTTTTATTTGGTTTTAAAAATACAATGCTAGACGGACAAACCAAAACTGAGTACCCAAATTTTTTTATTCTCATAGAAAATTCATCATCAGCCCCATAATGATTAAAAGTCTTTGCATCATAGTTTCCTGTAAATTTAAAAATCTCAACTGGATGTAACAAACATCTTCCAGTAATAAAATCTACTTGAACAGGCTCAGAACTCGATATTTGGTCATAATGGATATTTTCATATATATGTTTTGTTATATTAAAAAACCAACTTGTAACAATAGATCCACATTTAATAACTGTTTTTTTATCAATACAGTTAACACTTAATGCTCCAACTACAGCTTTTCTATTCATTTTTTCAGACTCAATAACAAGTTTAGAAATAGCATTCGAAGATAATTCAACATCATTATTAACTAATAATATCCAATCTTCTGGTTTACTTATTTTTAAAACATACTCTATACCATGATTAACTGCACCACCCCAAAAGAAAAAACCATTACCATTTAACAAAGTTATTTCTGGATAAGCTTTATTAATGTATTCACAAGTATTGTCCGTAGAAGCGTCATCAACAATAATGATATTTAATATTTTTGAATTAGTTTGTTTCTTTAATGACTCAATACATGATATTGTGTAGTCTAATCTATTATAGGTTGGAATTATAACATGTATCATAGAGCTTATATTTTAATTAAAGATAAAAACAATTTTTACAAGATTTAATTTAATTTTTTACTTACTAACTCTAAAACTTTTTTAAAATTAGAAGGGTAATAAATCTTTCCTTTATTTATTTTTAAATTCTTGTGTAAATTATAAATCATTTTTTTAAATTCGATTTTTTTTTTTATTGATAATAAATTAATTATTGAAAATACTTTAATATTAGTATTTGTTTCTGAAATTTTTGAAAGTGCTGAAGTCATAAAACCAAATGCACAATCTATTTTTGTCAAATCATACAACTCAATTGGCGTAGGATCGGAAATATAATTAAAGTTTATTTTTTTTTCGAGGCTGGGACTTAAGTTTTCTCTAGTTGGTCTTTTAATAATTATATTATAATTTAATTTTTGTAATATCATAAATATTCTATTCATAATAACTTTGAACTCATCACCTATCATCTCTTCATCATTTGAGTCTATGTACATAATATTTTTTTTTTTCAAAAATTTTTTTTTTAATTTCAATTGAAATTTGGGTAAAAATTTTATTATGTGAGGTTTTATCTTATAAATTTTTTTATCAATTAGATTAAAATGTGGAAATTGAATAAAAATAGAGGATTTTTTTGTAAAATACTTAAAATTATAAAATGAAATTTTAATTTTAGAGTGAATCTGCAGAAATCTTATTACAAATGATTTTAATTTATTTTTAAAACTAATTTTAATTTTTTTTTTTGAAAAAATATTTTTTAAAGTATCAATTAAAACTATTTTTTTAATATTATAACGACTCAATAAAATTGGAGCAATAAAATCCTCATATTCACTAAAAAAGATAGCTTTTTCAAAATGATAACTCATTAAAACTCTTGTGTCATAACTATGATAAAATTTATAATACATAAGTATTGGGTTTATAGGATTTTTTAAACTTAAACCATGGAATGCATATATTTCAGCTCCAAAAAAAAAATTTACTTTTAGTTTTTTAAGAACATAACAAAAGTGTTTTCCACCAGTGACTATAATTACGCACTTCCCAAAGGAATAAAAATTTAATAATTGAATGATTTCACGTATATCTGCAATCGATTGAAAAAAAATTAATATTTTTTTTTCTTTATTGTGAAAAATTTTTTTTATTTTTGACATAAAATATTTAATTTATTTTTTCCACCATATTTCTGGCATTTTAAAATCAATCGAATTCTCATGATTTTTTTTATCTAAGGCATGTGGTAAAAAAATTTTATTATTAGACTTATGTTCATTAATTAAATCTTTTCTTATAAAGGTTACTTCTATAGAAGAAGGTATTTTTATATTTTTGAAATTATAAATTCCACTAAAATTATTTGGATGAACATGACAGATGTAAAAATTATCATAAATTTTTTCAAATATTGCATTAGCCATCTTTAAAAAAATTGGATTGGATAAATTTTCTAACTTATGAAATTCAATAATCATTAATGAAAATTGTTTCAAGGTCTGTGCTGACTCAAAAGTTAAAACATCATACTCAGAGCCTTCTATATCCATTTGTAAAATTTTATTATTAGAATTATCTACAATATTTTCACTCAACCAATCTTTTAATGTTATGAATTCAAATTTTGTTTTTGAAGATAAAAACTTTTTTATGAAGAAAAAATTTTTATCCTCATACGGTGGGGAGTTGACACTTGCATCGGCCATATATGATTTTATTTGATAAGTTTTACTTAATTCTTTTTCAAATGTTGATATCTCACCTACCCCAGCACTAAAGCAATAATCAATATTGTCTAAAATATCTGGTACAAGGTACCCTCCATCACCATTACCACCAACTCTTATAAGATCAGTTGATATATAATTTTCATTAAATCTTAATATAAAATTCCTTACTTCTTCAGATTTTGAATTACTCTCTACATTTAGTCCTAATGGATACAAACTTTTTTTTATAAATGACTTAATTATATTAATCATAAAAAAATTTTAGTTTATGTTTTGAAAATTTCTATTTGTAAGAGCCAAATCTTCAAATTTTCCAGTTGTTTTAAGCTCACCTTTTTCTAATAAAAATATTTTATCACAATTTTTAACAGTGCTTAACCGATGTGCAATTAGAATAATTGTCATCCTATTACTTAGCTTGTCTATAGCATCCATTACAGATTGTTCTGTAATATTGTCTAGCGAATTAGTTGCCTCATCAAATATTATAACTAACGGATTATTATAAAGCGCTCTTGCAATTCCTATTCTTTGTTTTTGACCTCCCGATAGCCTTATACCTTTTTCTCCCACAATAGTGTCGTAACCATCTGGTAGCTCACTAATAACAAAATCATGAAGATTTGCTATTTTTGCAGCCTTTTCAATTGAATCAATATTGATATTTTTTTTATCAAGTCCAAATGCTATGTTTGCTGAGATAGTATCATCACTTAAATAGATTTGTTGAGGCACATAACCAATATTTTTTTGCCATGATTTCTTATTTGAATCTGTAACTATTTTTTCATCTATCAATAAATTACCCTCTTTAGGATCTAGCAAACCAAGAATAATATCTATAGTCGTAGTTTTTCCACTACCAGTTGTTCCAACAATTCCTACTTTGCTTTTGGCTAGAATTGATAAGCTCATATTTTTTATTGCTGCCTCTTTCTTATTGGGGTAATTGAAAGTAACATTTTTTAAAGTTATTGATTTTGTAAATTGCATTGAGGAAGTTATTCTATTTATTTTATTTGAAACTTCTAAATCGTGAATGTCTTTATAAAGAGTGTCTAGCCCTGCTCCTGAAAACCGTAATTGAGTAAAAGCTGCGTACATTTGTTGTAGTGCAGGTAGTAAACGATAACCTGAAAATGCATAAAGTGCAATTATAGGAATAATACTTATAAATCCTTGCCCGAGAGTCATTAGATTTAAAATTAAAATAATCATCCCTCCAAAAGCAATACCTTCAATAAAATTTCTTGGTATCTGAGCAATTACAGCTGCTAAAGAAGTATTTCTTGCATAAATTTTTGAAGGTTTAGAAAATCGATCAATATAATCTTTTTCCAATCCTAAAAATTTAGTTTCCTTAATTCCACCAAATGCTTCCATCATAATTGTAAAACGACTTTCATTTGCCTTAACTCTATCATTGCCCAAATGAAGCAAAATATTTTTCATAAAATAGAATATTGTTAAGTAACTTAAGCCCATAACAGTTCCCACAATAAAAGTTAATTTTTTATCAACTATAAAAAGCATACTTAAAATAGCAGATGCTACTAAAGTTTGAGAAATAAGATACATCATGGGTTGCATAGTTCCATTAACTACTAAATTTACCTCAGAAATGATATTTTTTCCAAAGTCCGAGCTGTTTCTATTTAAAAACCATACATAGGGTTGAAGCAAATAACTTTTAATTAAACGTGTTGAAATACTATATTCAAGCATTAAGACAAAATTATTTTGAAAATATACAGTAATTGATCGAATTGTAATTGAGGTAATGAGAAGAATAAAGACCACAACACCAAGTAAAAATAAAAACTGATCAGAATTATTAACTCCAAAAGAATTTGATAACTCATAAAAGTAAGCTAATACTGAATTTGTTTCAATTAAAGTTGGATTAGAAAGTACAGCTATAAAAGGAAGTATTGACACAACACCAAGCGTGTCAAGTAAAGCCATTACCAGCATTAGAACTAATACAAGAAAAAATTCTTTTTTTTCTTGGTAATTTAACAAAAAAAATATTTTTTTTAATTTATTCATGATAGTTTAAAAATTATGTCTAATATTAAGATTAATTTTTTTAATCTTCATTATAATTATAACATATTAATTAAATTATTGAGTTCCTGATAGTAAATTTCTAAAGATTTTTTATCATGACTGGGTATTTTATTTTTAAAACCGAATGAGATACCTGGACAATTTTTTATAGTTTTGAACGAAAGTGTTTCAGTAAGCCAAATTTTTGATTTTTTTTCTATGTTTTCAGAATAATTAAGCCATTCAGGATTTATTTTATCCAATGAGTGAATGCTATTTATGTGTATTACTCCTGGCATTTCTTTAAACCATGGTTCCCCCATTACAATAGTGCAATATCCCTGAACTGCTCTTTCAACTGCAATACTTCCTCCTATAGTTAGGGGAAGGGTAAGTTTCCACATATCAGCTGTAATGGTTTCATATGGAGAAACAAAATTACATTCATATTGTTCTAATATCTTGAGGTACTCAAGATCTCTATACATACCTGCCTGAGAAACCCCCTTTTTTACATCAGAATAAATTTGGGTACTTGGATGCTCTCTATAAAAAATTCTATTTTTAAAACCTTTTTCTCTGAGTGCTGGAATAATTGAAGTATGACTATCAAAGTATCCACCTAATGGAAATGTTGTTGCCTCAGGTTGATAATGAGCCATTATTAGTATGCATGGTTCTAAATTCTTATTATATTGAAGTTGATCTCTAAAATTTTTTACATTTTTATTGTATGCTAAAATATAATCTCTTTGATTTAATAACAATTTAAAGTAACTCCAAAATGGAAATTTATCTACATCTAATGATTTTACAATTTTGTTAGATGGCAAACTGAAATTTTTTATTAAAAATATCATAGAATATAATATTTTATTTAACGTAAGAAAAAAGAATGCAAAATAAATACTTTTATAAAGAAAATTCGTTTTACTGGTACCGAGAGGTTTTAATCCTAGCTTTACTCGATTAATATAACTTTTAACTTTTTCATTTTTTTTAATTAAGGACACTTCTAGCCCCAAGAGCTTTCTGGAAAAAATATTACTTGATTGCTCAACTGGAAGAATATCACCATCAATATTTTGGCCAACTAAATATACCTGTCTTATTCCAAGAAGTTGACAAGATATAGATTCGCTCAATGTATCTAAATGGTGTGGTACTGCTGTGTGAAATATTGCAGCTTTAATATCTAACTTTATTAAATTAAAAATTATTTCTTGAATATAAACACAGAGTCTCTGCTTAATCTTTCTATGACTCCACGTACCTACAACCCATCTATCGATTAATGGATGCCAAAATTCTAGTGCTTTCAATATCTCACTTATTGAAACTGGACTATCACTTGGTAACAAACTATTGTTAGTATTTCCTATTTCTTTTTCTCCCACATCAGAATTAATTGTCCATTTATGATCTCCATAAAAATAAATATCTTTATTTTTTTCTAAAACTTTTTTTGTTAACTTACTTGGGGAAAAAATTACTATTTTAGTTTTTTGTTTTTTCATTGTATTATTAATTTTTAAATCTTAAGAAGAAAATTTTTTATTTTTAGATAACAAATATTTTTTTTTGAATATATTAAGATCATTCATCGTATCTATGTCGGAAACTTGATTTCTTGGCACCAGATAACTTTTGGATTTAATTCCAGTAAACCTTTTTTCAATCCTAAAGGCATCAGAACGAGCCCATTGAAATGTTCCATTATTTGCAAATACTTCTGGATAAAATTGAGATTTCATGCTGATTAATTCTGGATGTAAAGCTTTTAGAAAGCCTTTGTCATCAATCGTCATTGCTTGAAAAGGATGATTTTCAAACGTAGAAGTACCAATAACAAAATCTGTTTGAGGATCTCTGTCTAACATTTGAAAAGATTCTAAAAAGGATGAAGCTTTTAATAAAAAAGCTGTTGCGTATATCATACAAAATGTCTCTACATTAGGTATAACCTTAAGCGCGTGAAGACATACCTCATTAATAGTAGCTGTGTCAGCGGCTAATTCATTTGGACGATTAATAATTTTTGCCCCAAACGATTTTGAAATTTCTGCAATTTCCTCATCTTCAGTCGATACAAATACTTCATCAAATAAACCTGTCTGGTTTGCTTGTTCAATTGGATAACCAATCAATGGTTTATTATCTATTTTTATAAGATTTTTTTTTGGCAATCGCTTAGATTGACCGCGTGCTGGAATTATAGCAATTCTAGTCATCTACTTTTTTTTTAGGTCATTCCATTCTAAAATTTCACCTGCTTTTTTTTTATGTTTTAGGGTGCTAGATAAAATGTCTTTAATTTTATCTGGAGCGATTCCATTTCCAGGACGACGAAAATCTATATCTGATTCCTTAATAACATGGTTAACAGGTAAATCTTGAGAAAGATAAATGCTCCTTCTAGAAAAATTACGCTTTTTAATATCACTCGCTGACAACACTTTATTTGTACTTCCCATAGCTTGCTCTACTTCTTTGATTGATTTAACAAAATTTATTGTTTCTTCGGGGTCTAGTGACATGATATGTTCTACATATTGTATAGTTCTATCTTCAGTGATAGTTTTTTCAATCAAGTTTGCACCAAGCGCAAGAGCTGCAACATCCATATTCCATCCTGTGCTATGATCTGAATAACCAACCACGCAATTAAAAAGTCTTTTAATTTCTTGTATCATTTTAAGATTTACATTTTTTGTATTTGCTGGATAGCCTGAAGGACAATGATGTATTATTATGTTATTATTTCCCTCACTACGAATTGCGTCAACTGCAACTTGCATTTCTGTTAACGTTGATCCCCCAGTGTCAAGCTGAATACACACACCAGTTTTTGCAACATATCTAATAAATGATATATGATTAATATCAGATGAAGCAATTTTAATTGACTTACATCCTAATTTTATTAAAAAATCAACATCTTCTTTAAAGCAAGCTGTAGCAAAAAATTCTAAATCAATTGAGTCACAGTATTTTTTTAATTTACTCCATTCATCTCGACTCATATCACGGCGAACTAAGATATCTCGTAAAGGTTCAGTAACAGTTCTTCTTTTTTCAGTTTTAATGTCTTCTAAAACTACATAAGTAAATTCAAGCAAAGTGTCTGCAACTAAACGAGTTGAATTTAATATTTGAAATTTTATAGCATTTGCTCCTGCTTTTTTTGCACTCAAAGATAACCGCATTGCCGATTCCAAACCTTGGTGAGTTGGGCCTGCTTCACAGACTATATAGCATGGGTTTTTATCACCAATTTTTGTTTTATTAATTTTAATTTCGTTCATTTTTTAAATTTTTATTTTCTTTATAGTCTTCATATACTTTAATTAAACCATCTTTTAAATCAATCTTGGGTTTCCAACCAAAATCATTAATTTTTCTTGAATTTAATAGTTTTTTTGGCATTCCGTCAGGTTTATTACTGTCGAATTCAATTAAACCTCTATAATCTACAACTTCTTTAATATTTTCTGCTAATTCTTTTATGGTTAAATCTGATCCATAACCTACATTTAAGTGACTGCACATTGAATTTATTTTTTTATTATAATTATTTCGATTTAAGTTCATTACATGATAGGCAGCTCTTGCAAGATCATCGACATGAAGAAATTCTCTTCTGGGGGAACCTGTTCCCCATACAATTACTTTGGGATCTTTTTTTATAAGTGCATGGTGAAATTTTCTAATCAAAGATGGAATGACATGGCTATTTTTAATGTGATAATTATCACCTGGTCCATATAAATTTGTTGGCATAATTGAGCGGTAATCAATATCATGACTTACGCCATACTGACGGTTATAACTCTCACAAAGCTTAATTCCTAATATTTTAGCAATTGCATAAGGCTCATTAGTTGGTTCCAATAATCCATTAAGTAAACTCTCTTCCTTCATAGGTTGAATTGCAAATTTAGGATAAATACAACTGGACCCTAAAAATAATATTTTTTTTACTCCACTTAAAAAAGCTGAATGAATAATGTTAGACTCTATCATTGTGTTTTCATAAATAAACTCAGCAGGAAACATGTTGTTTGCATAAATACCTCCTACTTTGGCAGCAGCCAAATATACCTGGTCTGGTTTTTCGATTTGAAAAAAATTTTGAACTTCTGATTGCTTCGTAAGATTTAATTGTTCTTTATTTTTTATAATAAGATGAGTATTTTTTTTTTCTAAAAGACGAACTAAAGCTGATCCAACCATACCTTTATGGCCTGCAACATAAATTCTGGGATTACTCATTTAATCATTTATAATTTGAGGAGTATTAAATCCATTATCCTTCATAAGTACATCAAGCTTTGCTAATTTAAAATCTTCCTCAACCATTTCTTTAACTAACTGTTCAAAATTAATTTTAGGAGCCCAGCCTAATTTTTTCTTGGCTTTACTAGAATCACCAATTAATGTTTCAACTTCAGTTGGTCTAAAATATCTATGGTCAATTTTAATAATATCGTTATCTTTATATGTTCCTACTTCTTCAGCATCTTGACCTTTCCAATTAATTTCCATCTTTAATTCTTTTGCTGCTTGATTGATAAAATCTCGAACTGAATACTGTTTACCAGTTGCAATTACAAAGTCTTCTGGATTTTCTTGTTGTAACATCAGCCATTGTGCCTCAACATAATCTTTAGCATGACCCCAGTCACGCTTTGTATTAATATTTCCTAGGTATAAAGTTTTTTGTAAACCTAATTTTATTCGAGCCAGACCCATTGTAATTTTTCTTGTAACAAAAGTTTCACCACGAACAGGGGACTCATGATTAAATAAAATACCATTACAAGCAAACATTTTGTAAGCTTCTCGGTAGTTAACTGTGATCCAATAAGCATACAATTTAGCTACAGCATAAGGGCTTCTAGGATAAAATGGCGTAATCTCAGTTTGAGGGGATTGCTGTACCAGGCCATATAGTTCTGAGGTGGAGGCTTGATAGAACTTAGTTTTTTTTTCAAGTTTTAGAATTCGAATTGCTTCTAAGATTCTAAGTGTTCCTAAAGCATCTGAGTTAGCAGTATATTCTGGTTCTTCAAAAGAAACTGCTACGTGACTTTGTGCTGCTAGATTGTATATTTCATCTGGTTGTATCTCTTGAATAATTCTAATTAATGCACTGGAATCAGTTAAATCTCCATGGTGTAAAATAAATTGACGTTTAGGATTTTGTGGATCTTCATATAAATGGTCAATACGTTTAGTGTTAATTAAAGAAGTTCTTCGTTTAATGCCATGAACTTCATAACCTTTATTAATAAGAAATTCTGCAAGATAAGAACCATCTTGACCAGTGACTCCTGTGATTAGGGCTTTTTTCATATGATTATCTTATAATGTTTTAATTTTCTATCGTACCTTAGTTATAGAGTATTCTTAAAATAAATAAAGCTGAACATATAGTTAATTGTTTTAAAAAGAGTATATGTAATTTTTTTATAATGTGTGAAAAAATGATACATAAAAAACACCTAATAATAAAAACTAACCTATAACTGAAAATATTTAAAATTATCTTTTTCTAATTGATGTCTTGAATAATTGTTTTTTATATCAATAAAAACTTTATTTTTTTTATTTTTATAAAACTTGTTGTAAAAATTAATTTTTTTTAAAAATATTTTATGAGAAACAGCTAAAATAATAGCATCATATTTAAATTTTTTTAAGTCTCTAAAATCATAAATATTAATTCCATACCTTTTTTTTACCTCTTTTTTGGAAACAATTTCATCAAATACCCTTACTTGGGTAGAGTATTTTTTAAGCTCTCTAATAATTTGTATTATTTTAGTATTTCTAATATCTGGAACATTTTCTTTAAAAGAAAAACCCAAAATTGCTACAGATGCCTTGGGTGGCTTTATTTTATTTGTTGTTAATAATTTTACAGTCTGTTTTGCAATATATATTCCAATACTTTCATTAAATTTTCTTCCAGATAAAATGAGTTTTGGAAAATAGTTATGTTGCATTGCTTTATAAGCAAGATAGTAAGGATCTACACTTATGCAGTGCCCACCCACAAGACCTGGCTTATAATAATGAAAATTCCATTTAGAAGCAGCTGCTTTTAGTACCTCATTTGTGGGAATATTTAATCTATTAAACAATACACTAAGCTCATTTACCAGAGCAATATTGACATCTCGTTGAATATTTTCAATAACCTTTGCACTTTCTGCAACCTTAATACTGCTAGCAGGATAAATTGATTTACAAATATTCTGATATAATTTTTTAACTTTATTTAATGTATTAGGATTGTTTGATCCTACTATTTTAGTAATATTGTTTAATGTATTAACTTTATCTCCTGGATTAACGCGCTCAGGAGAGTATGCAACAAAAAAATCTTTTTCAAATTTCATTTTAGAATTTTTTTCAATTATAGGGATACAAAACTCTTCCGTACAACCTGGGTACGTAGTGGATTCAAAAATTATATTTGAATTTCTTTTCATTACTCTCCCCACAAGAGTACTTGCTTTTTGTAACATGCTAAGATCTGGTTGGTTGGATGATTTAATTGGAGTGGGAACTGCAATAATATAAATATTTTTATTTTTTAATAAACTAATGTTTTTAGTGAATTTCAAATTTTTTTTTAAAATTTCTTTTTTAGAATGCTGAGAATTAAAATCATTTCCCTTAATAAGACTTTTAATTCTAGCTTCATTATTATCATAACAAATTACTGGATAATATTCAGCAAAAGCAATAGCAAGAGGTAAACCAACGTATCCAGCACCAATAATTACAATTGACATATTAATTCATATTCCTTCCATAAAAATATATATTTAAATAATAAAATAACATTAAATAATTTTATAATATTATTTTTCTTAATAGTCTTTTGATAAAAATTATTGGCCTAAGAATGTTTGCTAAAAAAATGTGTAAAAAAAGTAATAATTTTTCTTTATCTGTACTAAAGTTAACTCTATTTGGTTGTGCGATTTCTTTTATGATTTCATCAATTGATTTTCTTTTTCTTCCAATGCAACATATGTCTCCATCTTTTAAATAAAATTTAATAAAATCAATATTATTATTCATAAATAACTTTCTCATACTATTTTCTGTATATGAGTGAAAATGAGTCCAGTTCAAACATCTCAAACCTGCAAAACTCCAATTATCTTTTTTAGAAAACTTATGAGTTGGAATATTAATACCTATCAAACCGCCAGGTTTTAAATAACTTATAGCCTGAGAAATACCATCTTGAGGGTCTTTAATGTGTTCAAAAACCTGCCAAGAAAAAACAATATCAAATTCCTTTACAATAACTTTAGATGGTTCAACAACATTACGGCCATAGTTTTTTGCAACTTTTAAACACCAGGTATCAATCTCAACACCAAGATAAGAGACGTCATCCATGCTAAGATATGCTTGTGACGTTCCAAAACCTGCTCCAAAATCTAGAACCTTAATTTCTTTTTTGTCATTTTCTTGGAGGTGCAATCTTATCTTTTTTAAAAATTCCCTACGGTCTCCAGTTTTTTTTTTAACTTGAGGAATATTTGGATCAATTGTATTTAAATATTGCTCAAGACTTTTTTCACCCATTGAAAATGTTCTATAAGTGCTTTTTTTATCATAAAAATCACTATTTATAGTTTCTGAAAAAACTGGGTTTAAGAATAAATGGTCGCAAGAATTACAGTGATCCCAATTTGAATGAAAAAAATCTAATTTAAGAAATTTGTGTAATTCTTTATGGTCTCCAAATCCAGATGTTAATTTTTTAAAACTTTCTGATAAGCATACAGGGCAGTGATTTAATTTTTCATATTCTTTTTTCATAACGTCCTTTTCTTTCTCTCCATTGAGGATATAAAGTTAATTGCAACATATTTCTATATTTTTTTGGTATACCGGCTTTATGCATACATCTAGATGTATCTAAAATTAAATATGACCCCACATCTCCTATCAGTATATTTTCCCCAGGTATCTTTTGCACTTTACTAAACACATCAAAGGTCCAGCGATCCCTTAATTTTTCCCAATTGGCTCTTGTTTGGTCTTCATTTAACCAGTGAAATGGCCCATCATCTTCGCTTACATTATCTGTTAGGATAAATATTTTTAGTAAGCGATTACCATCATGAGAATCTTGATGCCAGATGTTAGAATAAACATCAAAACTACTAAATTTAGAATCAATATTGTAATTTCTGAAGAACAATGGTTTTTCAAACAAAATTTCTTCTCCTAGGTATTTTTTGATCTCCTCTTGATGTTTTTTGATTATTCTTAGAAATATATCTGGCACATCCTCAAGTAACATCGACTTAGAAAAACCTAATCCTCGCTCACTTACTGATGTATTAACTTTATTTTTCTCAAAACTATCAATTATCATTTTTTTTTCATTTTCAAACTCAACATTATTATCATTTCCTTTTATTATAAAAAATCTGTCATCTTTACATTTAAAAAATGCATAAATTTTGTCCTTCAATATGTAATCAAAACTGGCCTGACTATATAAAAAAGATTTGGATATATCTCTTCTAAGGTATTTAATAAATTGTTTAATATTCTTTATCATAATTAATTTTAAAAAAAATTACCTGCAATTATTATACTATATAATTTTTTTGGATATAGTTTAAAAGCAAGGGATATTTAAATAGACTGAATAATTACCTTAAAATCAATAATGAAATATTTTCATAATTTTCAAAATTCCTAATTCAAAATCCTTAGCACTTATTTCTGAATCATCTGGGACCCCAGTACCTATACCTGGGAAATTAGCAATTGTTTTATTGTTCAACAGCTCATATAAAAAAGCTCTTGCGTTACGTGCAATTAATTCATTAGGCTTTGTCCATTCTTCTGGTATTAGTTCAAGAGAGTCGATATCGTCTATATGTAAAGTTCCAGGTAATCCTTTATACCAAGGTGTTCCAGTGTAAATTGTATGTAGACCTACCAGAGCACGTTCAATTGCTATTGTTCCAGTAATTGTAACAGGCACATACCATTTATAATCATCTTTTAATGACAAATGATAATCTTTTTGCAAAAAAATACATCCTAATTTTTTCAATAACTCTAAATAAGTCTCTGATCTTGAAATTCCAACTTTTGTTAAACCAATAATTTTTTCTATATAACGATCTACAGAACTGTGTTCCTTATATATTATTTCAGCTTTATACTTTTTGTTTCTAATCGCAATAACTATATCAATATGACTAGTGTAATCATTACCTTCAGGGAAAGAGGTGGCTTCTGGCTGGTAATGTGCAGCAATAAGTAACTTGGGCTTTTCATTTAATCTAAGTTCGTTCATTTTTTTATCAGAAATGATTGAATTTGAAAAAGCTCTTAAATATAATCTTTGACTATTGATAACTCTTAGATCCTCTAAAAAAGAATGTTTACTAATTTGCTTTGGTATCAAAAAGTTCTCCAAATATTTTCTAGGAAAAATAACTTTGTTGATAATTTTATAAATCTCTCGTCTTAAAATAAAAAGAATACTTAATGTTAAGTTTTTTTTCCAACTTTTTTCTGAAAAGTTTAATTTGGGGATATCTCCTGCTATTTTTCTATTTAAAAATTCATCAATATTTTTTTTGAACTGAAAGTCGCTAACATCAATATTTAGTGGTGTTCTAGTGCTTATATCGTCAGATTGTAAAATTGGAAGTAATCTTCCATTTATTACTTGGGCATATAGATAAATCTGTTTTATTTTTTTTAAACGACAAGCAATTGAAAGAATTGAACTATCCAAATGATGGGCCACACCTGTAAAGAATATAATACAATTAATATTATAATGATTAAGCATATTAAAAATATTATAAGTTGAAACTAATAATTGTTCTCTTACTTTTTCATACTGATCAGCATGTGGAACCCATCTTGTCCAGATTGGCATCCACCAGTTTAAATAGCGTTTTGCATTTGGAATATCAAACAACTCATCTGGTATATCGTAATTAGTATTAGATACTAAAATTCTTTTAGAAGAATCTTTAGAAAAGACCCATAAACCTTGATCATCAATAAAAATTATCTCTTCATTTTTATGAAAAACTTTTTTAATTTTTTTACTTGGCCATGCTAATGCAATCATGCAACATTTATCTCAATATCCTCTAAATTGTCTCTCAAAACTCTTGAAATTTTTTTATGGGTAAGAAAAATATTTTTTTCACTTGTATAAGAGAAATTTCCAGCACAACTTTTGGACTTTTTAAAAGTTTTAAGAAAATATTGCTTATTTCTATAATTAAAATTCGAGCTAGGACATATAATAAATCTATCTTTTAATTCAATTGTATTTATGGCATCATTTTGTGAAATCATTTCTTCATTTAATTTTTCTCCCGATCTTAAGCCAGTTATTTTTATTTTAACTTTAGGATTAACCGCTTTTATAAGATCTAAAATTTTATATGATGATATCTTTGGAATAAAAATTTCTCCTCCCAACATATCTTTTAAGCAGCTAAGGACAAATAGTGCACTTTCATTTAAAGTAATATTAAATCTTGTCATTCTTTCATCTGTTAGATTTAGGGTGGTTAATTTTGGTGACAAAAGTAAGGGGACTATAGACCCTCTGCTACCAAATACATTGCCATATCTCACACTTGAAAACTTAATATCATTACTTCCAGCATAATTATTAGCCGCACTAAATAATTTATCTGAAACAAGCTTAGTTGCACCATAAAGATTTGAAGGTGATGAAGCTTTGTCAGTACTTAATGCAATTATTTTTTTTACTTTTCTCAAAATAGACACTTCGATAATATTCTGCGCCCCAATAATATTAGTTTTTATAGTTTCAAAAGGATTATATTCACCAACCTCTACATGTTTCAAGGCCGCTGCATGAATTACGTAATCAACACCATTCAGAGCACTAAATAAACGATCTTTATCCCTAATATCACCAATAAAAAATCTTAATCTATTATCATTAAATTTTTGTTGCATTGAAAATTGTTTTTGTTCATCTCTACTAAAAATTATTATTTTTTTTAAATTATATTTTTTTAATAAAATGCTTATAATTTTCTTTCCCAAAGATCCTGTACCACCAGTTATTAGAATTGTTTTGTTTTTCATAAATAATATTTTTTTATTTTTTTCTTATACACTATATATGGTTCTTTTAACCTTTTTGTTTATGTTGTAGATTTTTTTATTCCTTTTTAAAAAGTTTATAATATTTTGACAATTAAGTTCCTTCTTATTATCTTTGAAATGTTTGTAAATTTTGGAGATTAAAAGATAATCTCTTGTTTCATCTAAAGTAATTTCAATTTTTGGGTAAAATAAATTCTGAGGTGCTATAAGATTAATTTTTGAAAATTCTCTACTATATTTTTTTATTCCAAGTGTTAGGTGTTCTAAAAGTTCTTTATTTTTACCTGATAATTTTAAATTTTTTTTTAAAGCCTTAAGTTTAACAACTTCCACATCCATTCCATCAGGGTAAGATCTTACATGACCATTTGTAACTATATCAACTTTATTATTTTTAAAAACTTGAATGGCTTGATCAATTATATCTAAATCAATTAAGGGGCAATCAGATGTAATTCTTATAATATTCTTAATCTTAAATTTTTCAGCAGACTTAATAACTCTTAATAAAACATTTTTACTTGAACCACGGTAGGAATATACATTTGTCTTTTTTGCAATTTCAATTATTTTTTTATCCTCATCTTCTAATGTGGTTGCAACAATTATTTTGCTTTTATATTTTTTTAATATTGGCTTTAATCTTTTAATAAGAAATTCTAATACAGTAATTTTTCCTAATTTAAGTAAAACTTTATTAGGTAGTCTAGTTGAGCCTGTTCTTGCCTCAATAATAATACCAAAGTTATCCATGTATTTTTGAACTGATTTTTTTAAAAACTATATCCATGTTTTTTATATACTTTTTAATCAAACTTTCTGAGTGAGAAAGAGAAACGTACAGCCTATTACCAGTTAAAAAATTTTTTTTTATCATATCATCAGCTATAAATTTATTGAGTTCAGTATTTTTAATACCTTTAATTGAAAAAGTTATTAATGTATCCATTCCTAAAAAGCTTATTGTTAATTTATTTTTTATTGCTATTTTTTTTATTTCACTTTTTATTAATTTTGCTTTATTTTTTAAACGTAACCAAGATTTTATTCTTTTCATTTTTTTAATTGTCGCAACACCAGCAACAAAACCAATTTTTTCAGACCAAAAGGTACTGCTAACAAATGTTTCATTAAAAGACTTCATTATTTTTTTTTTCCCAATAATACTTGTAATAGCATATCCATTTCCAATTGCTTTTCCAAACATAGCTATATCAGGATTCACTCCATACCTAAGGTGTAACCCTCCATAAAACTCCCTAAAACCAGTGGTGCATTCATCAAAGATTAACACAATTTTATTTTTACGGCATAGTGATTTTACATTTAGTAGGAATTTTTTATCTGGATAGTAATCTCTTCCAACCTCCATAATAAAACAAGATATGTCATTACTACTATCAATTATTTCCCTTAGACTATTAATATCTCCATAGGAAATCGAATAAACTTGATTTTTAAATGCTTTGGATACACCTTTAAACTTTAAATTCTCAAACAAATGCGTTTCTAAATTATTATATTTGGATGAAAATTTTGCTCCTAAATACCAATCGTGCCAACCATGATAGCCACATACAATAATTTTTTCTTTTTCATTATAAGCTTTAGCCGCACGAATTGCTAAACTATTTGCCTCACCCCCAGTTCTTGCAAATTTAGCCATTTGAGCCCAAGGGTGAATTTTTAATAATAATGAAGCTAGATCTACTTCATACTTTGTATTTAATGAGCTTACGTTACTTTTTTTAATTTCTGCTATAACTTTATTATCAATTTCACTATCTGCATATCCAAGTACATTTGTACCCACACCCATTAAAAAAAAATCATAAAATTTTTTACCTTGAATGTCCCAAATTTCACAACCTTTAGCTTTGCTAAAATATTTTGGCCACTTTGTAGATGGATGTTTTATTGGGTTTTTTGATAAAAAACAGTTACCAGATGGAATTACTTTTTTAGCAATATCCCATATTTTATTATTATTTAGTTTTACCATTTTCTTGGATCTATTAAATTTTTATAATTAGAAAAAATAAAATTTGGAAATATTTCATTTTTTTTTTTTAAACTTTTATTTATCTCTTTAAGATGATTCAAATTTTCAATACCAACGATAACTCTATCTATATATTTTTTTTTCATTTTTATACAAGATAACATTACATCTAGTCTGCTTAGATCATTATCAACAATCCATTTTTGTAATTTTTTTAAAACTTTAAATTTTTTGAATTTTTTATTCAAATTATCATAATCTTTTAATAAAATTCCCTGTAAAAAAACACTTCTAACATAAATCAAATAATTTTTTTTTTTTAGTTTTCCTAAAATTTTGGGATTAAAAGTTCTATCTAGTAAATTATAGGGCAATTGAATAATATTTAAAACTTTACATTTTTCTACATTTTTAATTTCTTGTGTGCTGTATATTGATGCTCCAACATATTTTGTTAATCCAATATTTTTAAATCTGTTCATTATTTCATTTAATCTGTTTAATTGTTTTGTTGTGTGAAATTTATAAAAATTGTGTATTAAGATTGAATGATATCTCCTCTGATTTAAATGAGTTAGTTTTGATGATTCTTTAACAATAATAGAATTTATGTAATCTGCTTTGTAAATCTTTTTTTTATCAAAGGTTATTTTTGTATTAATTTTGAAATTTGAAAAATTTAACCCTTTAATTTTTGTAAAGTTATCATAAGTATCAGATGTATCGATTTCATTAATACTTTTTGTTTTACAATATGTAAAAATTTTTTTTATTTGATTTATTGTGGTTTTTTTTTTATTAAAACCATAATCATTTAAAAAGTTTGCTGATCCAACTACTAATTTCATTATTAATAAACGTTAATTTATATTTCTTATTTTTATTATATGCTTCTGATGCATATATATAATTTTTGACAAGACATAATCAAGCACTTATGACTAAAATACAAATATTCATCCTTTTTTTTACTAAATAAAGATTTTATTAATCTCTTTACATATTTTATCCACATTTTTAATAGACAGGCTATAATAAATAGGTAGTGATAGGCAGGATAAATTATAATCTTCAGAATGAGGAAAGTCATTATATTTCTTTACTAAACCTTTAAAAGCTAAAAACCTATAGGTTGGAGTATAATGCTGTTGTGTAAATATTTTTTTTTTTTTCAACTTTATAAAAATTTTATTTAAGTTTAACTTAGAATCATTAAATTTAAATTTTATAATCAATAAATGGCATGCTGAATTATTTGTGTAACTTGAATTAACAATCTCGAAATCACTTTGAGATTGTTTTAAATTATTCTGGTAGCGATTAGCAATCCTTCTTCTTTTTAAAATCATCTTATCTAATTTTTTTAATTGGGATATGGCTAAAGAGCAGTTTATATCTGAGCACCTAAAGTTTAAAGAGCTTTGATTTATTTCATAAGTATAATTTTTTCTATTAGTAATACCGTGCGATCGTGCTGATAAAATTTTTATATAATTAGATCTATTGTTTAAACATATTAATCCACCTTCCCCTGAAGTCATAGACTTCACAGGATGTAAGGAAAATATTGTAAAATCTGAATAAATACCAGACCCAACATATTTATTGGTATTTAAGTATTTTGCTCCAAGTGCATGGCAAGCATCTTCAATTAAAATAAAGTTATATCTTTTTTTTAATTTAAAAATATCACTTTGATGAATTGCTCCCCCACCCAAATGCATCGTAAATATTACCTTTATAGATTTAAGGTTATTTTTTTTTATACACTGAATAATTTCTTGCTTTCCAACTTGGAAAGTATCTTGGTCAACATCTGCAAAATAAATATTTGCTCCTTTTAATTTACAAACATTTGCAGCAGCAACAAAATTTATTGCAGGTATAATAACATTATCACCTTTTTTTAAATTAATAGATGTAAGTGCTAGATGAATACCTGAGGTGCCTGAATTACAAGCAATAGCATATTTGCACTTAAATTTTTTTGAAACTTGTTTTTCAAGTTTATCAACATACAAACCTCCTGTTAAATATTTAGCTTTTAAGGATTTTGAAACAGCCAAAATATCATCTTGGTCTATGTATTGTTTGCCATAATTAAACATAACTTATAGATATTTTTTAATTTAATATTTGTCAATATTATAAGAAATAAATTTTTAAGCCTCTAAAAATCTAATCACTTTTTTCAATGATTTAATAATATAATTGAAATCATTATCTGACATCCAGACATGAAAAGGGAAGCTAATCATATTGTCATAGAAAATATTTGTATTTGGACATTTATTTTTTGATAACCCCATTTTTTTAAAGAGAGGATAACGATAAAGAGGATAGTATTGAACAGCACATTTAATTCCATATTCATCATATAATTTCCTAATAATTTTATGATTATTTATTTTTTTGGATGGTCTCACATATGCACTCAGAAGATGATAAACATGTCTTCTTTTAACAAAGGATTGATTAAAAGACAGTGTTTTTCCTTCAAAATTCTTTATAAATTTTTCAGCCCTTTTTATTCTTAAACTGTTAAGGCTATCAACTCTATCTAACATTAAGTGACCTGCGGCACATTGGATCTCAGAAAGTGTAAATTTATGGGGCCAACGATTCTTTAAATCCATATCCAAATTTCCCATAGCTGGTTTCCAATAATCTTGTCTATCTTTTTTATAATTACAATGACCGTTGTGTCTTAATCCACTTACTTTTTTTGATAAATAATCCTCTTTTACATATATTGCTCCACCTTCACCTAAAGTGGTAATATTTTTCTGAGCATGAAATGAAAAACAACTAAAATGTCCGGTTGTACCCACTTTTTTATTTTTATATTCTGCTCCAAAGGCTTGAGCGCAGTCCTCTACAATTTTAATATTTTTTTTTAGTTTTAAAAATTTATTAACGTCAACTGCATAACCATACAAATGAACCACTACTATTGCTTTAGTTTTACTGGTTATTTTTTTTTTTACATCTTCTAAATCGATAGTACGCGTATTAAGATCGATATCTGCCCAAATAATCTTTGCACCATTTCTTGCAAATGGTATTGCTGAAGCACAATAGGTATGAGCTGGAACTATAACCTCATCACCCTTCTTAATATTAAGAAGCATAGCAATCATTTCAAGAGATGCTGCTGCAGAACTTGTACAGAAAATATTTTTTTTGTTTAGATATTTTCTTAATTTTTTTTCAAAAATATCTTTTTCTCTTCCCTGAGTTAAAGTATCTGAGTCTAATACTTTTAATAAATATTTTTTTTCTTTTGCTGTGTAGCCATGTGCTCTTCCACTCCAATTTATTTTAACTGTCATTTTAATTTGCTTGCCATTGTTAAATCTTCTACATCATCTATATCAATAGAATTTATTTTTTTCATAATAAAAATACCATGTTTTTTTGAAATTAATTTATTATTTCTTTTTAGAAATTCGACATTTATCATATAAATTGCCCCATTTATAAAATAAGAATTTATATCAAAATCTTGTCTTCTGTAGAATTTTTTTGCATTTGATAGATTATAATTCCACTTCCCATTTTTGGTCAAATTTATAGTTTCATAGGGATGTTCTTGAGACTCGGAAACACTAAATAAACTTTTAAAATTATTTTTCCTATAAAATTTAATCGCTCTAACAATATCTTCTTTTTTTCTAAGTGGAGAGGTGACTTGCAATATTATGAAAGCATCAAACTTATATTTTTTTTTGTCCTTCATCCATAAAATGAAATCTTGTAAAGTTTCAAGTAAAGAGGTTTTGTCATCAGATACACTGTTAGGTCTAATATAATCGTCTATTATTCCATATTTCTTTGCAATTTTTTTTACTTTTTCATCATTTGACAAAATAAATTTTGGAATATTAATTTTTTTTATCGATTTGAAAGTATGTTCGGCTAATGGAATTTTATTTAACAACCTTAAATTTTTATTCTTAATAGACTTTGACCCTTTTCTAGCTGGTATAATTATTGCAATTTTCATTAATTATTAATAATGTCTTAAAGATTATGAGTTTATTAAAGTATCACAAGAGCCAATACAACAAAAAAGGTTTTACAGTGATTAAAGGTATATTTTCAAAAAAAGAAATTGTTGGCTTAATGAAAGAGCTTGAAAAAGTGAAAATTAAAGCTGAAAAAAGAAAAAATAACCAATTTTTTCATAAAACTAAAGATGGAAAATTTAATACAATACACAACATCCAGCAGTTTCATAAAAAAGGTTTAATAATTGACTTATCGAAAAAAAAATTTTTAAAAAGTCTAGCTCAAACAATATTAAATGATGTACCAGTTGTTCGTAATATTGAATTTTTTCTTAAGCCAAAAAAAACAGGGATGGCCAGTCCATACCATCAAGATAATTTTTATTGGAATATCTTGTCTGCTAAAGCTCTAAATATTTGGATTGCTTGCTCTGAAGCAAATAAAAATAATGGTGGAATATGTTATTTAGAGGGATCTCATGCTCTTGGAACAATTAATCATGAGGAATCATTTGCCAAAGGTTCATCTCAAAAAATCCCTGAAAAATTAATCCCAAAACTTTTATTTAAGGCAAGCTATCCAAGGCTACAACCTGGTGACTGTATAATTCATCATCCAGAAGTTATTCATGGTAGTGAAAAAAATATCTCCAACAAAGATAGGGTTGGTTTTGTTATAAGCTATAAGGCAAAAAACTCAGAAACTGATAAAAAAAAAGTAAATTTATATAAACAAAAATTGAAAAAAAACTTAAAAAAAATTTATAATTAATCCCAATATTTAAATTTTTTTAATAAATTCATCTCACTTTTTTTTTTAAAAAATTTTTCTTTTCCCATTATTAAGGGAACTTTTCTTATAACTTCTGACAAGCTTTTAATACCTTCTTCAGATAATGACGCAGCCTGATCTGTTCCCCACATGGTTCTATCAAGAGTTATATGTCTTTCTATCACATTTGCTCCTAATAAATATGCCATTATAGTTGGAGATACGGTTCTTTCATGACCACTATAACCAATTTCACATTTATATTTTTTCCTTAAATATGCTATGGAAAGCAAATTTAAATCCTCTTCATCTGCTGGGTAAGATGAAACACTATACATTAGTGTAAACTTACATTTAAATTTTTTAAAAACTTTGATTGCCTTAAGAATATCTTTTTCCTTGGACATGCCCACTGAAACAAATGTGTGTTTTTTTTCTTTAGCAATTTCTTCAAGTAAATTAATGTTCGTTAACATTGCTGAAGCAACTTTGTTAAATTTACACTTAAATTGTTTTAAAAAATTTACACTATCAATGTCCCATGGTGACGCAAACCATTCTATATTTTTTTTTTTACAATATTGATCTATTATTTTGTATTCCTTTATTCCAAACTCGATTTTTTTTTTATATTCTAAGTAAGATATGTAGCCCCATGGACTTTCTCTCATAACATCTTTTTGGTTTTTGGGTACAGAAACATCTGGATTTCTCTTTTGAAATTTAACAGCATCAAAGTTATATTTTTTCGCTAGATCAATAATTTTTTTTGCCGTAGTAATTGAGCCATTATGATTGATACCCACTTCTGCAATTAAAAAAGGTTTTTTAAATATTTGGTTTGACATAAAATAAATTAATTAGGTTAATTAGGTTAGTCTTTGAACATTATTTATTTGTTTTATAAAATTACACACATCTTATTAACATATTTAAAAAATTTAGGAAATATTTACTTAAAATTAACAAGTTATTAACTTATATGGCTTAGTTTTAGAGGAACTCCTTTTTTAAAACTTTTTTTAAATTTTTTTCCCAATAATCCTCTAAAAAACTTGGGATGTAATCCGTTGGAAGGTCTAACAACAGCTATATTGTTTTCTGTAATCACGTCATTTTTTATCACATCTTTAGAAACAAATATTGATCTACGATGTTTTTTACTTGGCCCTTCTAACTTTCGTCTGTCAAAGTTTTCTGTACCCATTGAGCTAAATGAAAGATTTATACTATTTACGTAATCTTTAAATTCATTTAAATTTGTAGAAAAGTTTGAGTCTAATCCTTTTTGATCGTTTAATTTAATGTGCTTTTCAAAAATTTTTACTCCAAAACTAACAGACGTAATAGCCACAATATTACCAATTGTATGATCGGATAATCCAACTGGAAAATTATATTTTTTTAATATGTTAATAAAATTTAAATTATAATTATGTGGTTTGCTAGGGTATGAGCTTATGCAGTGAAGAATAGCAATATCTTTCGAACCATTTTTTTTTAAAGTTTTTAAAGCTAAGTCAATATCTTTTATATCAGCCATTCCAGTAGATATAATTACTGGTTTTTTTGTTCGCCCAACTGCTTCTAGTAAAGGTATATGGTTAATCTCAAAAGAAGCAATTTTATATAATGGTGTTTTTAACTTCTCTAAAAGTTTTACTGACTCAATATCAAATGGTGTACTAAAACAAATAATATCCTTTTTCTTTGCATAGCTAAAAATTTTTTTATGCCATGAATAGGGTGTGGTACCTTTTTGATACAAATTATATAGATAATTACCTTTCCATGGACCTTCACTGATATAAAAATGCTTATTTTTGCAATTAAGTGTCATTGATTGTGGTGTGTATGATTGAATCTTTATGGCATTTGCTCCACACTTTTTTGCTTTATCTATTAATTTAAAAATATTTTTTATTTTACCATTATGATTAGCAGACAGTTCTGCAATAATGAATGGCTTTGTAAATTTGCTTAATTTAATCTTCATAATAATTAATCAATTATTCTTTCAGCAAAAAAAGCCTCAGCATATTTTACGCCACATGACATTCCCCTAAATCCTGCTAGATTTTCAATATTTTTTAATGATCTTGAGTGAGGTTCCTTTTTTATCTCAGTCTTGTATGCTTTAATAGATGCAATTTTCTTTTTATAAAATTTTTCAATATTTACAAAATAATTTGGATTAAAAGGAAAACTGCTATTACTAGACCAATCTGTACTTGATAAAACCTCAAAACAAAAAATTTTTGTAACACTTTCTTTTGGTTGAGGCCTGAATGCTATAAGCGTAGCATTATAGGCTGCTCTATGATCTACATTTAAATCATTACCAAAATGAGTGTAAACTACATCTGGTCTGAATAAAATTTTAATGTCTTCTAAAATCTTAGTAATTTTAATTAATGGAATACTGTCTAGAGCATTATCTGGCAAAGTATTAAAAATTATATTTTTTTTTTTTACACCTATTATTTTTAAGGATTTAATTGAATTTTTTTTACGTAAATTGATAGAATTATTTTTAATTTCATTCCTTGAGGTTTCACCATCACTTAAAAAAACTACCTTGACGATATCACCATTAGAGGTGTGTTTCGCCAAAGTGCCTCCACAACCTAATGCTTCATCATCTGGATGGGCTGCGACTACAAGAATATTATAATTTTTTTTTTTCATAAATAGCTACATTGGCAATTATTCTTTTACCTTTTAAAACTGAATTAGTAAATTTTAAAATAAAATTTTTAAAATTATAGTGAGCTTTTGGATAAGTTTCTGCATCAACCATTCTTATCCTGTCGTGAATATCATAAATATTATTCAGTTGATTAAACTGAATTTCATTTTGTTTTTCTGTCAATCTTTTAAATATAATTGTTGATTTTTTTTGTTTTATTGGCTTAATTTTTTTTTTTAAAATAAAAATTATCATTTTAAAAATAATCTTAATTGATCTTAAAAATATTTGCTCAGCTGATCCGTTGAGAATTAAATTTCTTTTTAAATAAATATCACCCGAATCAATATTTTTTGTAACATTAAGTGCTGTAATTTTGGTAACTTTTTTTTTTTTTAAGATTAAATTTTGCAATGGACTTCCCCCTCTACCGTACGGTAAGTCGGTCATATGAAATAATATACAATTATAATTAATATAAATTTCAGATTTAATAGTTTTTGACCAATGAATAAAAAATATCTTTTCAGGATTTATCTTATTTATATTTTTAATATTTAATTTTTTTGGATCAAAAATGAAAGAAACATTGCCTGGAAATTTTTTTTTATTCTCTTTTAAAAAATTTATGTTCCAGGGTTTAATTGTAGCAATGATATACCTCATCTATTAAGCTTACCATGAATTAGTGAGTCATAAGTTCTATTATTCTTTAATACATGCTTCTTCATTACACCTTCTAATTTAAAACCATATTTTTCTAATATTTTAATATGTTTTTTTCTAAATGAATAAGTTTCAGTGAATAATCTGCGTAAATTTTTTTTCTTAAAAGAATATTTCTTTATAAAATCAAGAAAATTTCCAAATAATATTTCATAGAACTTTGAGTTATGACTGATTTTCTTGTCTGCTATAAAAGAAATTTCTGCTGTACCAAAATCTTTTGAAATATTCACAAGACCACCGTATGCTATCAAATTTTTATCTAAATCAATTGCAAAAAGTTTTATTTTATCATTTCTAGATAGTATTTCTTTTTTAAAATAAGTAAATTGTTGATCTTTATTTATAATTTGATTTTGTCTTAATATACTTAATTGTTTATTCCTCCATATTCTAATTTTTTCAGAGTCATCCAATTTTAATTTTCGATATTTTATTCTCATAATTATTAAGTAAATAAATTTAAATTTATATCTTTTAAATTTTTGATTTTATAATTAGCATCCAATTTATTCTGTACTTTTAAGTTTTTGAATGGACCAGTTAAAACTCTAATTGTCGTTGCTCCCATAGAGTTCAAATTGACAAAATCTTTTTTTGGGTTATCTCCAATATAAACAATTTGTGACCATTTAACTTTTTCAATTTTTTTTATTTTTTTAAAACAATATAAGCTTGGTTTCATATTTTTTTTTCCGTACTCATGAGTAACATAAATATCTTTAAAGTATTTTTTTAGATTTAGTTTTTTTATTTTTTGTCTTTGCGCTAACTTGTCACCATCAGTTAAAAGATAAATAGAGAAATTTTTTTTTCTTAACTTATCTAAAAGATTTTTAGCTTCTACTTTTAATTTAATGTTTGGATAATGACCTCGATACAACTTAACATATTGATTAATAATATTTTTTTTTGTTAAATTATTAAAAAATATATTAAATACTTTACCACGTCCAAATTTACGAAAAATTGTATTTAACTCTTTTTCTATATTTTTTTTTTGGAATTCTTGATTAATTTGCTTTGATACATGTTCTAATCCACTTTGAACATATTTTTGTTCATCAATTAAAGTATCGTCAAGATCAAAAATTATAATCTTCATTAATATCTGTCGTTATTCTAACTTGTTTATTTTTAGGTAAAATTTCTTTAAATAAAATTTTATCATACATTGGGTTATTATAGTATGAGTTTAAGATACTGTAATAAAACAAATCTAATCCAGAGCTTAAAGAAAAAGTTGACGCCCCACCAAACCTAGGGTTGCACTCAATTAAAATAATTTTGTTTTGATCTTCAAAAAATTGAAAATTTACTGGTCCATATAGCTTAAAACTATTTAGATATTTTTCTAAGATCTTTTTAAATTTGTAATTTTTTACACTTGAGGTTATTTTTGACTCACCATCCTCAATATAATCTCTTTTTCTTATAAAATATTTGCATAATTTGAGGTCACCAGAGTACCACGCATCAACACTATATTCTTTTTTTGAAGATATATAATCCTGAATAATGTAGCTATCAAAGTCAGAAATTTTTCGTTTTAAATCATTTAAAGTTATATTTTTATAAATTTTTTTACTTCCTGATCCATGTCTGTCTTTAACAACATATCGATTAGATTTTAACCTATCTAAATTTTTAATATTACTAACCGTATTTATAGTTAGAATTTTTTTTCTTCTACAAAAATTAAAGAATTTATATTTATCAGTACACACCTTTATTATCTCATGAGGTGATATAATAATATCTATTTTATTTTTTAAAAAATTTTTTTTATTTTTTGACCAAAATATTAACTCTTCACCGTTTGTTGGGATTACTGTTCTAATATTATTTTTTTTGAAAATCTTCAACAAATTCTTATATTGATATTTTTCTATATCAGGCATTAAAAATATTTTTCCACACAATGCTTTTAAAATATTATTTATTTTTGAATTACCAACTAAGACTTCTAAATTACTATCTACTCTATTTGCTGCAAAATTAACATGCTTAAGCCATGGTATTTTTTTTGGACCAAAACAAGTTAGTAGTATTTTTTTTGTCTGTGTTTTTTCATTCCTTTGTTTTATATTTTTATTAAGTAAATTTTTCTCATATTTTATAATTTGTTTAACCCCTTGTTTAATATTATAAATAGGTTGCCAATTTAGTTTTTTAATTATTTTGTTACCAGAAAAAGATTTTTCTATTAATTCATCAGATTTTGATTTTTTAATTTTTAATTTTTTAAAAAATAATTTTAAATTATCTATTACATTACTTATTTTTTCTGATTTTCCAGAACCTAAATTTATTACTTGATTTGATATATTGCTCTTTGCAATTTTTAATAGCCCTCTAGCACTGTCAATGCAAAAAATAAAATCAAAAGAAGATTCTTCGTTATAAAGTTTAATTTTTTTGTTTTTTAAAGCAAGTCTTACCCATCTTGAAATTATATCCCTAGAGCCAAGCCCATATCCTCTAAATATTCTTACATTATAAAATTTTTTTTTCTTTGAAAATTTATCAAAAAACTCTATCTCTTTTTCATGTAAATATTTTGCAGTTCCAACAAGGTTTCTTGTATCTCTTGATGTATTTTCATCAAGTTTAGTTGGTATTGATGATGTTTTTTTTAAATAATTTGATTTATCATAAATAAGATAACTTGAAGCAAAAATAATTTTTTCTACACCACTATCTTCACCAAAAAGTTTTAATAATTTGTTACTTAAACTAATATTGTGTTTGAAGTTTTCATCATAAAAAGAGAAATTTTCATAAGTTCTTTCAAATGTAGCTGCTAAATGAAAAAAAACAGTACACCCATATGATTTGATTTCATGTTTTTTTATAAAATTAAGATCTCCTTGACGATAGAATATTTTTTTTGAAAATTCTTTTGGCTTATTTATTTTGTCTGCAGCAAAGATTATGCTACCTTCTTTTTCCAACAACTTAACTAATTGAATTCCAATTACACCAGCTGCACCTGAAACAAATACTCTTTTATTATTTAAATTCATTTTTTAAATTAATCAAAGGTTAATACTTATTTTATTTCAGTTAAATATATAGGAATATTATGTCAAAAAAGATAACAATAAAATTTCAATATCAATATTATATAATTAAATTCTTTAAACATTTAATTTTCTAAAAATTTTTTTCAGTGCATAAATCAAGCCAATTGAGCTATTAGTACTGGTCAGCTACACGCATTACTGCGCTTCC
>ENA-OSJC01000219-OSJC01000219.1-marine-metagenome-genome-assembly--contig:-NODE-219-length-58281-cov-8.411363_pt1 | contig 58281 bp, 57 predicted proteins | sample MGYA00237885_ERZ534234 | MGnify/ENA primary metagenome ERZ534234 (study PRJEB26413, sample SAMN06343907) | marine metagenome | isolation source: coastal waters | place: Atlantic Ocean: West Antarctic... | reverse complement strand
GAAAAAAATTTCTGGTTTTAGTGATGATAAAATTATCAGAATATCTACATCTGATAACTTCTGGTCAATGGGAGATACCGGACCGTGCGGCCCGTGTTCTGAAATTTTTTATGATCATGGTAATGAATTAAAAGGAGGACCTCCAGGTAGTGCAGATGAGGATGGAGATAGATTTATCGAAATCTGGAATTTAGTCTTTATGCAATATGAACAAATTTCAAAAGATAAGAGGATTGATCTACCTAGACCGTCTGTTGATACAGGAATGGGATTAGAAAGAATGACGGCTGTACTTCAAGGCACACATGATAATTATAACATTGATCACTTTAAAAAAATTATAAGTGCCTCAGCAGATATTACTAAAGCTCCCATTAATAGTAAAACAGTTGCTAGCCATAGAGTGATTGCTGATCATTTAAGAGCAAGTAGTTTTTTAATAGCAGAGGGTATACTTCCATCCAACGAAGGACGTGGCTACGTGCTTAGAAGAATTATGAGAAGAGGAATGCGCCACGCTCATACGCTAGGCAGCAAAAATCCAATCTTCTTTAAACTTTTTGAAACTCTTTTAAACGAAATGTCAGGGAGTTACCCTGAACTTAAAAGAGGAAAAGATTTAATTGAAGAAACACTTAAAAACGAAGAGGAAAAATTTTCGTCATTATTAGAGCGTGGAATTAAAATACTAGATGAAAATTTAGAAAAAGTTAAAAACAAAACTTTACCCGGTGAAATAGCATTCAAACTTTATGATACCTATGGTTTTCCATTAGATTTAACAGCAGATATTTTAAGAGAAAAAGATATTGTTGTTGATAATGTTGGTTTTGAAAAATTTATGGAGAAGAGCAAACAATTAGCAAGAGCTAACTGGAAAGGCTCTGGAGATAAATCAGTTGAAGAAAAATGGTTTAAAGTTAGAGAAGAGCTGAGTGCAACAGAATTTCTAGGATACGCACATGACAAAGCTGAAGGAGTTATTTTAAAAATATCAAAAAACAATAAATTTATTGAAGAAGCTAAAACTGGTGATGAGATTGAAATAATAACTAATCAAACTCCTTTTTACGGGGAGTCAGGTGGGCAAGTCGGTGATCAAGGTGTTATCAGAACAAATAAATCTAAAATTATTATTAAGGATACTTTAAAAAAAATGGGAGACCTACATGTCCATTTAGGAAAAGTAGATTCTGGATCAATTAAAGTGGGTGAAACAGTTAATCTAGAGATTGATAAAGAAAAGAGAAACAACGCAAGAGCATACCACTCTGCTACCCACTTACTACATGAAGCGTTGAGAAGAACACTTGGTAATCACGTAACTCAAAAGGGTTCGCTAGTAAGCCCAGAAAAATTAAGATTTGATTTTAGTCACAACAAACCTGTTGAAAGTAATGAGATTAGTAAAATTGAAAAATTTGTAAACGATATGGTTGAAGCATCAAGTGAAGTGAAGACACGAATAATGACAACAAAAGAAGCTGTAGAAAATGGTGCCTTAGCTTTATTTGGAGAAAAATATGGAGATGAAGTTAGAGTTCTTTCAATGGGAAAAGAAGGAGATTCATTTTTTTCTACAGAATTGTGTGGAGGGACACATGTTAGAAACATAAAAGATATCGGTAAATTTAAAATTATTAGCCAATCATCTATAGCATCAGGAACAAGAAGAATAGAAGCTCTCAGAGATAAACAGCTTGAAAAATATGAAAAATATATAGAGGAAGATAAATCTAAAAAAGAAAAAAACTTAACGAAAGAAATTGATACCATTAAAAAAGAATTAGAATTATTGAGTATCACACCAAATTATAATGTAGATATAAAATTAAGTGAAAATTTAAAAAATTTAACAAAACAAATTGAGCAAATTAAGATTAAAAATATAATTAATAATAAGACTAAAAATGTAATCAAAGATAAAAAGATAAATAATTTTATTTTAAGATACCAGGTTATTACTGATTTACCTGCAAGAGAATTGAGAAACATAGTAGATCAAGGAAAAAAAGAAATTAACGAGGGTATAATACTTGCGTTCAGTATTTTCGAAGGAAAAGTTGGAGTAGCAGTCGGTGTTACCAAGAAATTATCAGAAAAATTTGATGCTGTACCGCTCGTTAAACAAGCTGCAGAAATTTTAGGAGGAAAGGGCGGAGGTGGAAGAACAGACTTTGCACAAGCAGGTGGAGAAAATCAAAATAAAATTGAAGAAGCTTTTGAAGCGTTAAGTAAAAAAATTAATTAAGTTTTTTATTTAAATTAAAACTTAATTGTTCCAGAAACTTATTAGTAGTTAAATACTTAGCTGATTTATCAATTAATATAGCAAGATCTTTTGTCATAGATCCATTTTCTACAGTCTCAATACAAATATTCTCTAATGTTTTAGAAAACTTTATTAATTCATTGTTCCCGTCTAATTTTCCTCTATGAGCCAAACCTCTAGTCCAAGCAAAAATAGATGCAATTGGATTAGTAGAAGTTTCTTTTCCTTGTTGGTGCATTCTATAATGTCTTGTGACTGTTCCATGTGCAGCTTCAGCTTCAACTATTTTCCCATCAGGAGACATTAAAACACTTGTCATTAAACCCAAGGAACCAAAACCTTGAGCAACTGTATCTGACTGAACATCTCCGTCATAATTTTTACAAGCCCAAATATAAGCCCCATTCCATTTCATAGCACAAGCAACCATGTCATCAATTAATCTGTGTTCATATGTTATATTTGCAGTTTTAAATTTAACAGCAAACTCTTTTTTAAATACCTCCTCAAACAAATCTTTAAACCTTCCATCGTAAGCTTTTAAAATAGTATTTTTAGTTGATAAATAAACTGGCCAATTTCTTTCTAAGCCATAGTTCATACAAGATCTTGCAAAATCTCTAATTGAATCATCCAAGTTATACATTGCCAATGCAACACCAGGACCAGGAAATTCAAAAACTTCAAACTCTTTTTTTTCTTTTCCATTTTCAGAAGTCCATTTAACTTCCATTTTACCTTTGCCCGGCACCAAGAAATCTGTTGCTCTATACTGATCACCAAAAGCATGTCTTCCAATTACAATAGGTTTTGTCCATGTAGGAACTAATTTAGGAACATTTTTACATATAATTGGTTCTCTGAAGACTGTCCCACCTAGTATATTTCGTATCGTTCCATTAGGAGATCTCCACATTTTTTTCAGATTAAATTCTTTTACTCTTTCCTCATCAGGAGTTATCGTTGCGCACTTAATGCCAACACCATATTTATTTATTGCATTTGCAGAATCTATAGTTATTTGATCCGATGTTTTGTCTCTGTTTTCTACACCTAAGTCGTAATATTTTATATCTAAGTCTAAATAAGGTGAAATAAGTTTTTCTTTAATAAATGACCAAATAATTCTAGTCATTTCGTCGCCATCTAACTCAACGACTGGGTTTTTTACCTTAATTTTAGACATGAATATTTATAAATATAAATTGATTAAAATGATTTTTTATACATATTAGACTTCATTATCAAATTTAAAAAATATGTTAAATACAATTTTGCCAAAAATACACAAAGAAGGTTACCGTTTTCTCGTTATAGCAATAGTAATCACCTTTATTTGCCTGTTAGTCTCAAAAACTTTAGGACTAATTGCAATTTTATTAACGATCTGGGTCTACTATTTTTTTAGGGATCCAGATAGAATTTCTATTCAGGATGATAACTTTTTAGTAAGTCCAGCTGACGGTTTAATTTCTAACATTACAGAAGTAGACGGTCCTGCAGAACTCTCTTTAGAAAATAAAAAATTTACAAAAATTAGTATTTTTATGAACGTTTTTAACTGTCATGTTAATCGAACACCTGTCTCAGCAAAGGTAGAAGAAATACTTTACAAACCAGGAAAGTTCTTGAATGCATCACTTGATAAATCTAGTGAAGAAAATGAAAGAAATTATTATAGGCTAAAATTAAAAGACGGAGAAGAGATTGTAATTGTTCAAATAGCCGGATTGATAGCTAGAAGAATAGTAACCGAAGTTGATGTCAATCAATCGATTGAACAAGGTGAACGAATTGGAATGATAAGATTTGGAAGTAGAGTAGATGTTTATTTTAATAATAGAAAATTATTAGCTAAGTTAGGACAAAATGTAGTTGCTGGTGAGAGCTTATTAGCAGTTAAATAAAATGGAAGAAAAAAATTCTTTTAAATTAGTAGCGTCAAAAAAATCAAGATTTATTTTGCCAAACTTATTAACTTTAATTGGTGTTTGCCTTGGCATTAGTTCGATAAAGTTTGCTCTAGATCAAAATTATAGTTTAGCAGTAATTTTTTTAATTTTTGCAGCTATTTTAGATACTTTAGATGGAAGAATAGCTAGATTAATTAAAGGTACATCTGAATTTGGAAAAGAACTAGATTCACTTACTGATTTCGTTAGTTTTGGTATCGCTCCAGCTTTTATAATATATTTCTGGGAATTAAAGAATTATGGAAAAATAGGATGGGCTATAACTTTAATTTTTTCAGTATGTTGTGTAATGAGGCTTGCAAGGTTTAACCTGACAAAGATTTCTGAAGAAGCTGAATGGAAACGTAATTATTTTGAAGGCGTACCTTCGCCAGCAGGTGCAATTTTAATATTATTACCATTAATTTATGAACTTTCAGAACTACAATTAAATTTTGACGTTAAAAAATTTACACCTTACTTAATAGTAATAGTTGCCATTCTTTTGATAAGTAGCATCCCAACTTTTTCTTTAAAAAAAATTAAAACTTCAAGTCAACTTACAATCTTTCTTTTATTTGGAATTGTAGTGATTTTTGTTTCACTGATATTTTTTACATTTAAGGCATTACTAGTATTAGGCTTATTCTATATAACATCAATTCCAATAAGTTATTTTTTATACAAAAAAACAAATAAAAAATTAAGCAATGTTTTGAAAGAAGAAGATCATGAAGATATTCTTTAATGAAAAAAACAAAGAGAGCAAAAAAAAGTAGAACCTGGGTTATCAAACAACACCGGGACCAATTCTTTAAAAAAGCTAAGGTGCTTGGCTATAAATCGAGGGCAGCTTTTAAATTAATTGAACTAAATAAAAAATTTAATTTTATAAAAAAAAATTCTAATTTATTAGATGTTGGATCTGCACCTGGAGGATGGTCTCAAGTAGCATCCAAAATTATAACTAGCGGCAAAATTCTCGCAGTCGATATAACCCCTATGGAAAAAATAGATAATGTAATATTTTTAAATAATAATTTTTTGGAGGAAAAAACACAAGAAAATATATTAAAAATATTTGAAAAAAAAATTGATGTTGTTGTTTCTGACATGGCCGAAAATACAACAGGCAATAAAAGTGTTGACTCTATAAGGACTAATAATCTTTGCAGTGAAGTTATTAGTTTTTCTTTGAAAATTTTGAATTCAAAAGGAACTTTAATATGTAAATTATTTATGGGTGAAGATTTTTTAGAAGTAAAGAATAAAGCAAAGAGTAATTTCAAAAAAATAGATTTTTTTAAACCAGAATCAAGTAGAAATGAGTCAAAAGAAACTTATATTATCTGTTCTGCATTAAAGACTTTATAAATTATTAAAATGATTTATAAGTGAATATGGAACTTATCAAAGAAGCTTTAACATTTGATGATGTGCTACTAGTTCCAAAATATTCTTCCACTCTTCCTTCCGAAACAAATTTAAATATAAATCTAGGAAATAATTTAAATTTAAAAATTCCTTTTTTATCATCTGCTATGGATACAGTAACAGAATCAAATATGGCGATAGCTATCGCACAGAAGGGTGGTTTAGGGATTATACATCGCAACTTATCTATACAAAAACAAATTAAAGAGATTAAAAAAGTCAAAAGTAAAAAATTAATTATTGGGGCAGCTGTTGGAACGGCTAATGAAGATTTAATAAGAGCTAAATCAATCTTAGACGCGGGTGTAGACCTGATAGTTATAGATACAGCTCATGGGCATAGTGAAAAAGTCATAAAGATACTTGGTAAGATAAAAGAAATTAGTTCTGAGATTCCAGTTTGCGTTGGAAATATTGCTACAGGTGAAGCAGCCCTTAAGCTATACAATGAAGGTGCAGATATATTAAAAGTTGGTATTGGCCCTGGTTCTATTTGTACCACTAGAATGATAGCCGGTATTGGTATGCCACAAATTACAGCTGTGATGGAAGTTAAAAAAAGCATGAAAAATAAAAAAATTAAAATTATCTCTGATGGAGGAATAAAATTTTCAGGTGATATAGTAAAAGGCTTAGCAGCAGGTGCTGATGCTATAATGATGGGCTCAATTTTTGCAGGTACCGAAGAAAGCCCAGGAAAAAAATTTAAATATAAAAATAAATTTTATAAAGCTTATAGAGGCATGGGATCAATAGGTGCAATGTCAGCAGGATCTTCTAATAGATATTCTCAAAAAAACCATAAAGATAAATCAAAATTCGTCCCAGAGGGCGTTGAGGCCAGAGTCACTTACAAGGGCTCTGTAGGTAAAATATTATTTCAGTTACAAGGTGGCCTTAGATCATCGATGGGCTATATAGGTGCAAAAATGATAAAAGAAATTCAAAAAAAAGCACAATTTGTAAAAATCACTAAAGCAGGATTCTACGAAAGTATGGTACACAGCGTAGAAATGACTAAAGATGAAAAAAATTATAAACTATGAGAAATTTTTTTCTTACAATATTTGTTTCTGTAATTTTATTTAGTTTTAGTAATACAATAGTTAATGCAAAAAATTCATATTTTGACGAAGGAAAAAAATTATTCGATAACAAAAACTACAAGGACTCAAAGTTTTACTTTGAAAAAGATATAGTTTTTAATCCCAAAAGTGAAAATTCTTATCTATATTTGGCGAAGATTTTTAAAAAAGAAGGAAATGACAGTCTAGAAGAAAATAATTTAAATACTACTTTATTACTTAACCCAAAGAATGAAGAAGCAATTTATTTATTAACATTACTTAATATTAAAAATTCAAACTTTTCAAACGCCAAAGAACTCATAGCTACATTGACCTCAATTTGTGAAAAAATGTGTTCATCAAAATCAGAACTACAATCCAAACTAGACAGTTCATTAAAAAGTGAATGAACTCAAGTTTAAATAAAGATAAAATAATTGTTATAGATTTTGGCTCTCAGGTCACAAAATTAATTGCAAGAAGAATTAGAGAACATTCTGTTTTGTCTGAAGTCCTAACTTTAAGAAATTTAAAGAAAAAAAAAACATTCCAAAATGTTAAAGGTATTATCTTATCTGGCGGACCTTCAACTGTTACTAAGGGCTCATTTCCAAAAATACCGAATAGGATTTTTAATTTAGATATACCTATTCTAGGAATTTGTTATGGTCTTCAACTCATCGTCAAACAGTTAAATGGAGAAGTTAAAGCAAACTTTAAAAAACGAGAATTTGGGAGAGTCACTTTAATAAACAAAAAAAATTCGAAATTAACAAATAATTTTTTTAACAAAGACAAAACGGTTGTTTGGATGAGTCATCAAGACTCTGTTTCCAAATTGCCAATAGGATTTTCAAAGATTGCTTTCACGTCTCAATCTGCATTGACAATTATAGAAAATAAAAAAAGAAAAATATATGGAATACAATTTCATCCTGAAGTTACTCATACGCTTAATGGTAATATCATTTTTAAAAATTTTATTTTTGAAATTTGTAAAGCAAAAAAACAGTGGAAATTACCATTTGAAAAAAAAAGAATTATAGAAGAAATCAAAGAAATTGTAAAAAAAGATAAAGTTATTTGTGCCCTTTCTGGAGGTGTTGACAGTAGTGTAGCAGCTTTATTAATTCAAAAAGCCATTGGAAAAAATTTAAAGTGTATTATGGTTGACACAGGCCTCATGAGAAAAGATGAGTTTAAACAAAGTTATCAAATTTTTACGAATAAATATAAACTAAATGTAAAAATTGTTAATGCTTCAAAGATTTATTTTGAAAAGCTAAAAAATATTATTGACCCTGAAAAAAAAAGAAAAATTATAGGTAATTTATTTATTAAATTATTTGAGGCAGAAGCTAAACTATTTAAAGATGTTAAATTTTTAGCTCAAGGTACTTTATATCCTGATATTATCGAAAGCAGATCGGTTACAGGCAGCAAAACATCTAAAATAAAGTCACATCATAATGTTGGTGGTTTACCAAAAAAAATGAATTTAAAACTGATCGAACCTTTAAAAGATTTTTTTAAAGACGAAGTGAGAGAGCTTGGTAGTGCTGTTGGCTTAGTTAAAAGTATATCAAGTAAACATCCTTTTCCTGGTCCAGGCCTTGCAATAAGAATAGTTGGTAACGTTACTCCCAAAAAAGTTAAAATTTTACAAGAGGCCGATTATATTTTCATTCAAGAACTTATTAAAAATAATTTATATGATAAAATTTGGCAAGCCTATGCTGCTTTATTACCAGTAAAAACAGTTGGTGTTATGGGCGATTCAAGGACGTATGAATATATTTGCTTAATCAGAGCGATTGTATCAGAAGACGGAATGACAGCAGATTATTTTAATTTTCCAAAAGAATTTTTAGACGATATTTCAAATAAAATCATAAACGGTGTAAAGGGTATAAACAGAGTAGTTTATGATATAACCTCGAAGCCACCTAGCACTATTGAACTTGAGTAATAAATGAAAAAAAAAATTTTAAAAATTATAAAAACTAAAAATAAAAAACCTTTAGTTTGTCTCACCGCCTACTCAAGACCTGTCGCAAAAATTTTAGATAAGTATTGTGATATCATTTTAGTGGGAGACTCTTTAGCCACAGCTCTGTACGGTATGAAAAATACTCAGCAGGTTACTCTTGAAACAATGATACAACATGGGATTAGCGTCAAATCAAATACATCAAAAGCCTTATGCGTTATAGACATGCCTATCAACTCTTACAGAAGTATCAAAGAGGCCGAAAAAAATACTAAATTAATTATTAAGAAAACAAAATGTGATGCTGTCAAAATGGAGTGTAATGGAAAAAATTTTAAAATTATAGAACATGTTGTTAAACTGGGAATTCCAGTTATGGGCCACATAGGTTTTACGCCACAATATTATAAAAAATTTAGAGTTCACGGCTTATTTGAAAAAGAGCGCTTAAGATTAATCAATGAGGCCAAGGAAAACGAAAAAGCAGGAGTATTCAGTATAGTAATTGAGTGTGTTACCGATGTTCTAGCAAAAGAAATCACTCGTTCTTTGAAAATCCCCACAATAGGAATTGGAGCGTCTATTCACTGCGATGGGCAAATTTTAGTTACAGATGACATGTTAGGTTTAAGCGGCTTTTATCCAAAATTTGTTAAAAAATTCGCAAGATTAAATAATATAATTGAAAAAGGGGTTCAAAAATATAATAAAGCTGTATTAAAAAAGAAATTTCCTAGTAAAAAAAATACATTTTAAATTATGTCTGAAGAAATATTATCTAAAACACCTCAAAAAAAAATTAAAAGTTTTATTAAAAAAAACTTTAAATCTTTAATAGCCCTCTCAGTAATTTTAATTTTAACATTATTTAGCTATTTATTTTATGAAGACCTTCAAAAAAGAAAAGAAATAAAACTTTCAGAACAATACACTCAAGCCACTATTCAGTTTAAACAAAAAAAAACAAAAGAAGCTAAGCAACTGTTAGAAAGTATAATTATTAAAAAACATAAATTTTATTCATCTTTAGCGCTATACTTCATTATTGATAACAATTTAGAATCAGACTCAGCAAAAGTAATAAACTTTTTTGATGAGATTTTATCAATAAGATCTATCGATTCAGAGAATTTAAATTTAATTAAAATTAAAAAAGCTATATTTTTATTTAATCTAGGAAATGAAGATTTAATTATAAAAACACTAAATCCCATTATTAATTCCAACTCTGTATGGAGAAGCGTAGCTATTAAATTAATTTCAGATTATTTTTTATCTAAAGATCAAAAAATAAAAGCAAACGAGTATATTCAATTGCTAAACAGCAAAAATAAAAAATAATTTATAATGAAAAGATTATTATTAGTCTTTGTTACTTTAGTATTTACCTCTTGTTCACTCGATAATAAAACTGGAATATGGAAAGATGCTTCTGAAATTCATGTGGACAGACAAAACTCAGAATCAATTACAAACAATCAAACAAACACAAGATATGAGAATATTAATACAAAAAATAAAATTTTTAATGAAGAAAAAGAATCAACAAACCTTTCTGACATTAAGATTGGAGAGCCTATAAAAATTGCAAACTGGTTTGAGCAATTTGCGATACCAACTAATAATATTTCAAATTTTTCCTATAATAATAATAAAACATTATTATCTAAAAGCACTAAACTAAATAAACTTTCTTCTTCTAAAAATTCCTTCAATAAAAAAATTGTTTTTAATCAAAGTAACTTAATTAGCTACGACCACAAGGGAACTATTTTTGTTTATTCATTGAGCTCAAACAAAAAAATTCTTGAATATAATTTTTATAACAAAAAATTTAAAAAATTTAACAAAGAAATTAACTTTATAGTTAGCAAGAACGTTTTATATATTTCTGATAATCTTGGTTATTTATATGCACTTAACTTAGATAATAACTCTATTATTTGGGCTAAAAATTATGGAATACCTTTTAGATCAAACATAAAATTAACTAATAACCAAATTTTTTTAGCCAATCAGGACAATGTCATTTACTCTATTAATTCAAAAACAGGAACTAAAAACTGGCAATTTGCAACAGGTCTGACTTTTTTAAAATCTGATTTTGAAAACAATTTTGCTTTGGATTTAATTAATAACAATTTACTTTTTTTGAACACTAGTGGTGAGCTCTATTCAATTGATTTTGTAACGCAAAAAGTTAATTGGGTTTTAAATTTTAAAAATCCATCTTTAGATGCTGATACTGAGCTGTTTTTGAGCCAGCCAATAATAATTAAAGATAATAATTTCATTATAACTACAGAAAAAACAATATTAAGTTATAACTCCTTAACAGGTGCAAGAAACTGGAGATTATCTTCAGAGCCTATTTTTAAACCGATAATTACAAAAAATTTTGTTTATGCGCTTTTAAAAAATAACCTTTTAATCTGCTTAGATAATATTAGTGGTGATGTGATTTGGTCCAAAAATATTCTTAAAGATATTGATAAAAAAAAAGTAATAAACAAATTTCGATCAGTTGCAGATTTTAAAATTATAAATAGTAAAATTAATATTTATTCTAAAAACGGCTATTTATTGTCTTTCAACCCTAACGATGGAAAGCTAAATTCTCTGAGTAAAGTAAGTAAAAATGGAATTAATTCTGAGATATTTTTTTTAAATGATAACATGTTGTTCCTTGGCAACAATAATAAGATGTATAAATTTGATTAATTATTCGATTTGCTACTTAATAAAGAAAGCTGTGTAATTTTCCCTTTTACCAGCATGTCAGTAGGTTTTATTGGATACTCTCCCGTAAAATAATGATCACTTAATTGAGGATATAATTTATCTCTCTCACCAAAACCAATGGCTTTATACAATCCTGCTAAACTCAAAAATTTTAAGGATTTAGCATTTATATAATCACATATTTCTTGATTAGTTCTACCATTAGCTAGTAATTCTTTCTTTGTTGGCATGTCAACACCGTAAAAATCTGGAAAAAGTATTTCTGGACATGCAATTCTAACATGAACTTCCTTAGCACCCGCATCGTAAAGCATTTTAACTATTTTATGACATGTTGTGCCTCTCACCAAAGAGTCGTCAACTAGAATAATTGATTTATTTTTAACCATTGTTTGCGTGGCATTTAATTTAAGTTTCACACCAAAGCTTCTAATGCTTTGCGTTGGTTCAATAAAAGTTCTACCCACATAGTGATTTCTTATCAGACCTAATTCAAAACTTTTTTTAGTGTATTGACTGTAGCCTAACGCTGCAGGTACTCCTGAGTCTGGTACTGGGATTACTAAGTCAGCATTTATATCAGCCTCTTTTGCAAGTTCTTCACCCATTTTTTTTCTAAACTCATATGCACATTTTCCGTTAAGCAAACTGTCAGGTCTTGTAAAATAAATATATTCAAAAGCACATGGTCTAGCTTTCACTAGCGGAAAAGGCTTTACACTGCTTAATTTCCCTTTCTCAATAACTACAATCTCTCCATTTTCCACTTCTCTAAAAAATTTAGCTCCTATAATGTCTAAGGCGCAAGTTTCTGAAGCAAGAATGTAAGAATCGTTTAATTTTCCTATAACAAGAGGCCTAATTCCAAAAGGATCTTTTATTCCAATAAGTTTTTTGTTTGTCATCATGATCAAGGCATATCCTCCTTGTATTTGAAAAAGGGTGTCAATGATTTTATCTAACATTTTAGCTCTTTTTGACTTTGCAATTAACTGAACTATTGTTTCTGTGTCACTAGTAGTCCTAAAAATAGCTCCATCTTGAACAAGATTATCTCTTAACTCTATAGCATTCGTTAAATTTCCATTATGCGCTAAGCTTACTCCACCACTATAAAGGTCAGCAAAAAAAGGTTGAATATTTCTTAATGAGACTTCACCTGTAGTTGAATATCTATTATGACCAATAGCAGATCTACCGGGTAATTTTTTTATAGTAATTGGATCAGTGAAATGATCACCAACTAGCCCTTGTCTTTTTTCTGAGTGAAAAGTTTTACCATCGAATGAAACAATACCACATCCTTCCTGTCCTCTATGTTGCAGGGCATGCAATCCAAGAGCAACTAAGGGTGAGGCATCGTCATGATCGGAAACACCAAAAACACCACATTCTTCTCTAGGTTTATTTAATTTAAATTTTTTCAATTTCTTCTTTTGTGTTTATTATGTCTTTATAATTTGGAAATTCTTCAATAAGTAGTTTACTGCCCTTTAAAACAATATTAAATGAATAAGCACTTGTAGAGGATCTACCCCATTTTTCATATGAATAAAACCAATTTAAAAGTGAGAAAAAACAAACAGCAACCACATAGCCTTTAAACAATCCAAAGAGGATACCAAATGATTTATCTACCGAGCCAAGCCCTGTCCAAGTTATGGTTCTGCCAAGGGTCCTACCTAAAATAATACTAATAAATAAAGTAACAATAAAAACAAAAATTCCTATACCCACATTGTTTATAAATTCAGATTCAATATAATTATTAACCCAAGGTTGTAATTTAGGAACTAAAATAATAGTTGATATTATGGACGCAACCCATTTTAACGAAGAGAAAAAGCTTAAAGAAAAACCTTTAGACAAGCATTTTATTGAATTGTAAATAATTATTATTATGAAAAATATATCAAACAATAAAACGTCATCTTTTAAAAAATCTATAAAACTATTCATTACCAAAAGGTTTTAAAACGAGTATGAGCTTCGGTAAAAGAGTTAAAACGGATATTAAAGCAAGCAACATTGCGATACCTGTAAATACCCCAAAATATATTGTAGGTATAAAGTTAGATAGTACTAAAATAGAAAATCCAAAAACAATAGTGATAGAGGTGTTAAGTATAGCAACACCAACTGTGCTATGGCATCTATCTACAGTCTCTTTATAGTTCTTTATTTTTTCAAATTCTTCTTTAAATCTATAAATATAATGAATACTATTATCTACAGCTATACCTATAGTAATTGCTGCTATAGTTATTGTCATCATATCTAGTGGAATTCCAAGAAGACCAATAATGCCTAAGATAAAAAAGGCAGCTATAAAATTGGGCACAACTCCTATTACAGATAAAATTAAGTTTCTAAAAAGAATTAAAAACATAAATGAAATTCCAAGCATTACCACTCCTAAAGTTAGGATTTGAGATTTAAAAAGACTTTGTAACAAATTATTAAATAAAATTAATACTCCAGCAAGTTTGTATTCTTCTTCGGCTAAGCCTAATTTTGATTTTAATTCTGAATTAATTTTATTAATTAAATCATTTCTTCTCAAGTCTTTTAAGGAGTCTTTTATTCTTACACTAATTCTAGCCTCATTATCTTTTACAGAAATATAAGGAGATATGATTTCTTTTTTAATCTCTTGAGGTATTTTACTATAAAGAACACCGGCTTCTAATGTCTCTAGTTTACTACCAGTTAAATCTTCAGCAACTCTGACAATAGAGCCAAATGAAATAACCTTTCCTATTTCGGGAAGAGAGTCTAAATAGTCATGAACTTTTAAAATTTTATCAATTTTGTTTCTAGTGAACCAATATTTCGATATATCGTCTGCATTACTCTCGTTGTCTTCTTCCCATTCTGAAAATTCATCATCTTTTTCTTTTTTATTTTCGTTTGCTGGAAATTTTAAAATAATATCTAAGGGAGTTGTGCCACCTAACTGATCATCAATTTTCTTCATCCCTTTGTAAATCTCAGTTTTTTTGTCAAAATAATTAATAAAACTATTTTCTACCTCTAGCTTCGAAATTCCATAAATACTTAAAAATACAACTATTAGCGTGGTTCCAAATATTAAATATGTATTTCCTTGTGAAAAATTACTAAGTGCATTTGTAATTTTAGATTCTTCTCTATTTTGATCAATCGAGTCATCAGCATTACTAAATAAATTAAGAAGAGCAGGGATAAGTGTAAAAGTTACTGTAATTGAAACAATAAGACCAAGACTCATCATTAAACCAAAATCAATAATTGGTTTAATTCCGCTAAATATTAAAGATAAAAAAGCACATATTGTTGTTAATACAGTGTAAAAAATTGGCATAAACATTTTACTACTTGCTTCATAAACTGCATCTTTAATGTTTATTTTCTCAAACTCTTTTTTTATTTGCAAAAATCTGACTGTGATATGAATATTCATTGCCATATTGAGTATTAGCAAGAGCGCAATAAAGTTTGAAGAAATAACGGTCACTTTCCATCCTAACAATCCTAATATACCCACCATTGCTCCAACTGAGAAAGCACAACCAAGCAAAGGAATAACGACCCATTTAATTTTTTTAAAAATTAACCACAGTGTAATAATAATAAATATAAAAACTCCAATTCCAAAAACAACAATGTCACTTTTAATAAATGACATCATATCGTCAGTAATCATAGGTAAGCCCCCCAAATGAATTTCAGCATTTACACTATATTTTTTTATAACTTCTCTAATTTCATTAATATTTTGATGGTTTTTTTGATTATAAATACTTCTATAGGCGTCATACTCATCATCAAAAATATCACGATTTTTTTTTTGAGATTTATTTAAATTTCCTTCTAACTTTAAATTAAAGTAATTATTTTTAGTTTTAATAAATTCATTTAATTTTTTATCTTGCTTAAGGTAAACTACTATTCCAGATGTTTTTCCGTCAGCACTTATGACGTAGTCTTTGTAAATAGGGCTATTAACTATTTCTTCGAAACCTCTTTCTTTATCTATTTCTGGATAAGACAAAGTTTTATAATTTTTTAATCTTTTCATCAAAGATTCATCACTATTTTTTAAAAGAGGAACGTCTATTATGGTCATTACTCCATCTACCCAGTCTAGTTTTTCTATTTTTGATTTAAGAAATTGGAGATTGATTATAGTTTCTTCATCTGTAAAACTTGATACAGGAGTATACGTTAATACCAGGTATTCTTTTGACCCGTATCTTTCGTTGACTTCTCTTAAATATTTTAAGTCTTTATCACTCTCGAGCAATAAAGAGTCCGAAGAAGCATCTAATTTAAAGTCTTTAGAAAAATAAAGAAAATAAGCAAGTATAGAACAAATTAAAACAATAGAAACTTTTGAGAAATCAATAATTAGCGTTCTGTAAATTTTAGCAAACATCAATTAGTTGAGGTATATCTTAAATCTTAGATAACTAAAGTATTAATTTTTAGGTAAATCTTTGAATTTTGTAAACATTCCTTCAAACTCTACATGGACAGTGCCAGTAGAGCCGTGTCGGTGTTTACCGATGATAAGTCTTGCTAAACCATGAATGTCACTCATTTTAGATTGCCATTCAGCATGTTCAATGGAACCTTGTTTTGGTTCTTTTTTTTCTAAATAGTATTGTTCTCTATAAACAAACACAACTACATCAGCATCTTGTTCTATGGAACCCGATTCCCTTAGATCCGATAATTGTGGGATTTTATCATCTCTTTGTTCTACGGCTCGAGATAATTGTGACAAAGCTACTACAGGCACATTTAATTCTTTCGCAAGCGCTTTAAGACCTTGGGTAATTTCTGAAATTTCCTGAACCCTTCCATCCATTCTATTAGTGATGGTTCTCATTAATTGAATATAGTCCACAACAATTAATTTTAATCCAAATAATCTTTTTATTCTTCTCGCTCTATTACTCAAAGTTGAAATAGCTATAGCTGGTGTTTCGTCAATGTACAAAGGTAGATCATAAATATTTCTCGATGTTTCGATGTATCTATTTAAAGTTTCTTCTGAAGCTTTACCTCTTCTAATTTCACTAGATGAAATTCTTGCCTGTTCTGACAGAATTCGTGTCGATAATTGTTCTGATGACATCTCTAAAGAAAAAAAAGCTACAGAACCTTTTTCATTATTTTCTTGAATATTTTTTGCAGCATAATATGCAATATTAGTGGCCAAAGCTGTTTTACCCATCGATGGTCTTCCCGCTATAATTATAAGGTCAGATTTGTGTAAGCCACCTAACTTTTCATCTAAATCAGTTAAGCCAGTAGGAACACCAACAATACCATGATCACTTTTCATAGCAAGGGTAGCCATTTCAATTGTTTGGTCTAGTGCTTGATTAAATTTTAAAAAAGTTTGAGAAAAATTTCCTCTTTCAGCTAAATCAAATAATGATTTTTCTGCATTCACAATTATGTTTTCACCAGTTTTTTCAGTTTGATCATCTTTAGCCTGGTCAGAAATTCCATCGGAAATAAATATTAATTCTCTTTTAACATACATTTCATGAATAATTTTTGCATAGTCAATTGCCTGTTTAATGGAAGAAGAAAATCTTGTTAATTTGACTAAATAATCAACACCGCCCACCTCACTTAAACCAGAATCATTTTCAAAATAGTTTTTTAAAGTAATAGGATTTGCTATCATTCCTTTGTTATTTAGATTTTCTATGACTTCATAAATTTTTCTATGAATAGGATCAAAAAATTTACCTGAATTTGCAATATTTGAAATTTCATCAATAATGTCGTTATTTACCAAAACCGAACCAATTAACGATTGTTCTGCTTCAATATTTGAAGGAAGTTTATTTTCTTCAGCTGTTGTGAGACTTAATTTTACTTTTTCCATTATTACAATAATAATTGAACAAAAACTAATAGGAACTTAAAAGTTACACACTTTTTTCTTTGCCTGTGGAAAAATGAGATTTAAATAGAGTCTATTTTATCAACGTGTAAATTAACACTAACAGTAACCTCTGCATGAAGATTCACATTTATTTTATATTTGCCGACTTGTGTTATTTCTTGTCTTAAGTCAATTTGAGATGGGTTAATGTCAGCTTTTAGTATCTCTTTAAATGCACTCGAGACTTCCTTGGGTTTTACCGAACCATAAAGCTCACCGTTTTCCTTAGATTCTTTATTAAATTTTAAAACTTTATTAGAAATTTTTGCAGCAATTTCTTTAAATTGGTCTTTAGCGTCTTCATTTTTTTTATTTAATTCAACTTTTTTTTTGCTAACAAATTCTATATTTTCTTTAGTTGCTCTTAAAGCTTTGTTTTGTCTTAGTAAAAAATTTCTAGCAAATCCATTTTTAACTTCTACCTGATCTCCTATTTTTCCAAGCTTCATAATATTTTCCAAAAGTATAACCTGCATAATTAAATCAAACCTAAAATTTTAGCTTTTTTTATTTCACCCGTTAATTTTCTTTGTTTATTTTGAGATACAGAAGTTATTCTCGATGGCATAATTTTGTCGGTATCCGATATATATCTTTTTAATAATTTTATGTTTTTATAATCAACTACAGGAGCATCTTTACCTGACAAAGGACAATTTTTAGAAAATCTAGAAGCAGATTTTTGAAACAAACTAAGTTTATTCAAAGGATTTTGTGGTCTTTTATTAAATTTATTATTTTTTCTTTTCATTTGTTTCTTTGAAGTATTCAGTTTCAGTGTCTAATTTTTTGTATTTTACAGTTAAGTGTCTAAGTAGAGAATTATCGATCACACTATTTTTTTTTATCTCATCTAAGGTTTTATTATCAGCTTCAAATTTATAATGAATATAAAAACCTTTGTTGTAGGCTTTAATTTTTTTAGCAAAATTAAGTAGACCCCATTTTTCAACTTTTATTACCTTACCATCTGTTTTAGTAATAATATCTGCATATTTTTTCTCTATGTTATTTAATTCAGGAGTAGAAAGATCCTGTTTCGCTATTAATGTATGTTCGTAGAAATTCATTCTGTAATCATTAATTTTTTCTTTATTAAAATTACGGTTTTATACTATTATAAATTCGTCAATTCAACACTAATAATGTTATAAAAAAAAGCATTAAAACAAATGAAAGCTATATTATTTCCAGGTCAGGGTTCTCAAGTTGTAGGTATGGGACGTGAGTTTTATAATAATTTTCCTGCTGTCAAAAATTTGTTTGCAGAAGCTGACGAAAAACTGAGTTTTAAAATTTCTAAGATAATATTAGAGGGCCCCGAAAGCGATCTTAAACTTACTAAAAATACTCAACCATCTATTCTACTAGTTAGTTACTCAATTTTTACTGTTTTGAAAAATGTATTTAATTTTAACATGAAGGAAGTTAAATATTTTGCAGGTCATTCATTAGGAGAATATAGCGCATTACTCTGTGCCGATGCTTTAAATTTTCAAGATTCTTTGCAATTACTTTTCGAGAGAGGCAAATCTATGCAGGAGGCCGTGCCCGTAGGAAAAGGCGGCATGCTTGCTATTCTTGGAACTGAGATTGAAGAAATTAATAATTACGTACTTCAAGTAAAAGCGGAAGGTGTTTGCGAGATAGCTAATGATAACGCACAAGGTCAAATTATTATGAGTGGAAATGTAGAACCTATTGAAGAGTTAAAAAAAATTTTAAAACAAAATAAAAAAAAATGTATATCTCTGCCAGTTAGCGCACCTTTCCATTGCTCTCTAATGAATCCTGCATCAATTAAAATGGAAGAAAAGATTAATGTAGTAAATGTCAAAAAACCTGAATTTGAAATAATTAGCAATGTTACTGCTCTACCTGTAAGTAGACCGGAAGATATTAAAAAATTATTAGTACAACAAATCAACTCAAAAGTAAGGTGGAGAGATAGCATTATTTTTATGGGGGGAAAGAAAATAAATAATTTTATAGAGATAGGACCCGGTAAAGTTTTAAGTGGCTTATCCAAGAGAATATTACCTAACAGTAATTCCTTTAGTATTAATTCAATAGATGATATTAAAAAGCTAAACGATGAATCTTAAAAATAAAAAAGTTCTCATTACAGGCGCAACAGGAGGGATAGGGCATAGCTTAGTAAAAAGATTTTATGAATTAGAAGCAAATATTTTGGCCACAGGTACAAATGAAAATAAATTAGATCAGCTACAAAGAGAATTCGCAAACATTAAGATTAAATCATTTAAACTTGATCAGCACTCAGAAATAGAAAAATTTATAGATTTTTGTAATTTAGAATTAGGTGGTATTGATATTTTAATAAATAATGCTGGTATTACATTAGACAATCTTTCAATAAGATTAAATGAAGAGAATTGGAAAAAAGTTATTGATATTAATTTAACGTCAACTTTTTTAATGTGTAAACAGACAATAAAAAAAATGCTTAAGAATAAACAGGGAAAAATTATAAATATTACTTCCATAGTTGCTCATACAGGAAATCCTGGACAGGCAAATTATGCTGCTTCTAAAGCTGGTATCATTGGTTTCTCAAAAAGCTTGGCAATAGAATATGCTAAAAAAAAAATAAATATTAATTGCATTTCCCCAGGATTTATAAAGACCGAGATGACAGATAAGATTAATGATGAATTTAAAAAAATACTTTTGTCTAAAATTCCAAGTGGAGAGCTCGGAAAAGGTAAAGACATAGCTCATTGTGCGGCTTTTCTTGCATCAGAAATGTCAGATTATATAACAGGTGAAACAATACATGTTAATGGAGGCATGTATATGTCTTGACAATTATTAATATTGATTTATTAACAAATTTTATCAAAAATCGAATAGAGGAATTTAAATGTCAGATGTTAGTGCAAAAGTAATAAAAATAGTAGCAGATCACCTTGGGGTTGAAGAAGACAAAGTAGTTAGTGAGGCAAGTTTTATAGATGACTTAGGTGCGGATAGCTTAGATACCGTTGAATTAGTTATGGCGTTCGAAGAAGAATTTGGCTCTGAAATTTCTGACAGTGAAGCAGAAAAAATTTTAACAGTCGGTGACGCTGTTAAATTTATCGAAAATAAAGCTAACAATTAATTTTTTTTAGAGTTAATTTTTTTATGACTCCCAGCAATGGTAGTATAATGTTAGTTTTATCATCTCCCTCAGGAGCAGGAAAAACAACGCTCACTAAAAAAATTCAACAGAAATATCAAAACTTTAAAATATCAGTCTCACACACAACAAGAAAACCAAGGTCAAATGAAGTTGAGGGCGTAGACTATTTTTTTGTAAATCATGAAGAGTTCGAAAAAAAAATTTCAAATAATGAATTCTATGAATACGCAAAAATATTTAATAACTATTATGGAACTTCAAGAGATTCAGTTAATTTATTATTAAAAAATAATAATAATATTTTGTTTGATATAGACTGGCAAGGAACACAACAATTGTCTCATTTTAAAGAGCTTAAATTAGTAAAAATTTTTTTACTGCCACCAAATAAAAAAGAATTAGAAAATAGATTGGTGCAAAGAAATCAAGACAACATAGATATTATTTCTAAAAGGCTAAACGCTTATGATAATGACATCCACCATTGGTCCGACTATGATCATGTAATTATAAACGATAATTTAGAGCACTGCTTTCTGCAAATAAACAAAATAATTTTACCCGAAAAAAAGTAAGCTATTTAAAGATAGTTTTCAAAAGTTTCAGCAATCTTAAAGTATTCAATTTCCTTTAATTCACTTGGTCTTAGACTCAAATTTATATTTATACTTTTTGCAACTTCAGAAGGTTTTTTAAATAACTTACTAAATCCTTTGTTTATCATTTTTCTTTTTCTTGAAAAAAAAATATGAGAAATTTTTTCTAAATTTTCAATATTTTTAATTTTAAATTTTTTATTTATAATTGGCTCGAATACAAGAATTGTTGATTTGACTTTTGGAACAGGATAAAAACTATTAGATGAAATATTAAATTGATTAGTAATTTTTAACCTAGCAGCTGTGATTATTGAAAGTCTTCCGTAATCAGGAGTATTATGTTTAGCTAATATTTTTTCTGCCATTTCTTTCTGAAACATTAATATTAATTTTTTATATTTAGGCAACCATAGCTTAAATTTAATTAGCTTAACTAATATTTGAGAAGATATATTATAAGGAAGATTCCCTATAATAATTGAATTTTTTTTTATTTTTTTTTCTAAATCAAATTTTAAAATATCTTCGTTAAAAATATTAAAGCTCTTCTGTTTGCTGAGTTCATTTTTTAAGCTGTTTGATAATATTTGATCTTTTTCTATTAGAATTAAACTTTTAGGCTTTTGTTCTATAATCTTCCTAGTTAGATTTCCTGTTCCAGGGCCAATTTCGACTATATTATTGTTATTGATCTCAACTAACTTAATAATTTTATTTAAAATATTATTATCAATTAAAAAATTTTGTCCTAAGGATTTTTTTGGTTTAATCATTTATTCTACTTAAAAAATTAATAGCACTTATTAAACTTTGAGGATTTGCCTTATTTAAACCAACAATATCTCGCGCTACCCCATGATCTGGAGATAACCTTAAATATTTTAGACCTAATGTTATGTTAATTGCGTCATAACCATATAAAGCTTTGAATGGGCCTAAAACTTGATCGTGATACATGCCAACTAGCACATCGTAAGTATTTATATTTTTTTCATTGAACGCAGTATCAGCAGAAAATGGTCCGTGAATATCTATTTTTTGTTTCTTTAGCTTAATTATTGCTGGTTTAATAATTTTATTCTCAATTGAGTTGTACTTATTCTCACTGTTGTGTGGATTTAAACCTAAAACACCAATTCTTGGTCTTTTTTTAAATAATTTTAAATAAAATTTATTAAGAGTGTTTATTTTTTTTTTGATTAGATTAAATGTAATTTTATTAGTCACATTTTTAATATCAACATGTGTAGTTAAAGGAACGACTGATAGCTGTTTGTTATGAATCATCATCACTTCTTCGTTGTTAACTTTATTTTTATTTGATAAATATTCAGTTACACCCAAGAATTTATTAGTAAAGATTTTTTTTTCGATTGATGTGTTTATAAATCCTTTAATTTTTTTATTTATTGCAAGATCATGTGCAATTTCAAAAGACTTAAAAATATAAGTTTTACTTGCAGAAGTATCAACATTGAATATTGATTTAAATTTTAAAGGTACATCAAGAACATATAGTTTGTCCTGTCTTGTAAAACTTTCAACTTTATTGATTTGAATTAATGGGATCTTAATATTTAATTTTTGAATTTGCTTCTTTAAAATGTCGTAGTTTCCAATAACGAAAATATTTTTTACTTTACCTTTTTTTTTCCAAGCTTTAGCTATAATTTCTGAATTAATACTATTTGGTTCTCCAGCAATGATTGCGATTAAATTACTCATTTAAAATCTATAATAACAGTATTTTCAAGATTGGAAAAACGTGATCTAGAAAATAAACTTAATTTTCCATTTCTTTTTTCATTTAAAACATTTTCTCTAATTTTTTTTAATTCTTCTTCACTCTTATTTCCTTTATATCTTTCAACTTCAGTATCAACTTCTATAATATTAATATTCATTTGATTTCGATACATTTCAAATATTAAAGTATTCCACAGTAGCTCTGTTTTATGCTTTTCTAAAAAAGCCTGAAAATTTAAATTATTTTTTTTAAAAATAATTTTCAATCCATTTTTATCAGTGTTAAAAATTTTTGAAATTTTTTTTATATAATTTTGCAAATCAGATTTACTATAATCTTTTATTTGGTATTTATCGACCTCACCTTGTTTTATTGATTTATTTATTAAATTTTTTATTGAAAAGTTTTTATTATTATTAATATTCTCTTGTGTTATCTCCTGTTTATTAATTAAGAGATTTGTAATTATTTCATTTTGTATATCAACAGACGTTACCAACAGTTCTCCAACTTTTACTACAATTTTATTGTTAATCTGAGATTGAAGATTTAAAAAAATTAAATTACTCAATAAAATGAACATAAAAAAAATTTTTAAATTAACTTTCTTCATTTAGAAAAACCTGGGCTATTAATTTCCGCAAAAGGTATAATTGATATTGTAAACATTAGAGTATTTGTTGGTTCAATATCTCTGTCTGTGTAAAATTCTCTTCGATAACCCACACCTGCTCTCAAACAATCATTGATATAATTATAGTTTAAATTGTAAAATTCAGCAGAGCTTGTTAAAAGATTTCTTTTTGTGTTAAAAGCCAACTCTGATGAGTTGTTAATTTTGAAATCAAGACCTGTTTGAATAAATTCCTGATTACCAATATGGTTCTTTTCCCTTAAGTATCCTATGTTAAATTTTGCTTGTTCAAACGCAATATCTGCCGCGAATTCATTATAATTAAAATTTTTATACCCTTGGTCAATAGAAAAATTATACTTTAAATTTACATCATTATTAATATTATATTTTGCGCTACCAACAACATCTGAGAAACGTTGATCTAATGAAGTGCTTGAAGGTATATCCATATTCTCTTTTGCACTAATAACTTGACCAACTGATAGCGAAAATACTTCGTCACCAATTATATTTGATTTATTGAATCTATTTTTTTTATATTCGAATCCCACAGAAGAACTTAAACCAGGTTCTACTACATCAGTTTTATTAAGTTTATTTAAATTAAATAGATTTCCATAATTTAGTCTGCCTCCTTCAGTTGCACGCATATGTCCTGGCGCGTATCTTAGAAGAAATTTTGGAGTTAAAGATTGATAATTTTTACTAATAATATCTTCTTTGAATAAAGGAAGTTTAGCAAAATAACCTAATGCAGTGTGTATTTCAGAATTAGTTGAGTCATTTTTTAATCGCTTCACATTCTTAGATTCATAATTTACATTTTTAAATAACCCTTCAAAATAATTTTCTACACCGATTGAGCTTAACCACTTATTTGACTTCCAGTTCAAATTATTAATAAAGAAATTAGTTTGTTTATCAATCTCGTAGTTTCTTAAATTTAAATCTGACTCAAGATCTAAAACTCCATATTTATCACTAATCAGAATATTTTTTTCTATAGTTAAAGGTAATAGATATTCGTCTCTTAAGTGACCTATTTTATTCGTATTTTCAAAAATACTAGGTGCTAGTCCAAAATAAAAATCATTATTTTGATAGGTAAAATTTATTTTGTTTTCCAAGATAGTCTTGTCATTTTTTGCTAATGAAGTTTCAATATCGTAAACCTTAAGATAAGTATCATTTGAAACTTTTTCTATATTTACTTCTACGTTACTCATTTTTTCTTCTTCGTTTATAAAGCTCTTGTTAAATTTAGAAAAAAAATGAGCTCGTCCTCCGTCTGATTTCTTATTATCTTTTTTTTTGTAGCCCTTAGAATATCCAACATCCATGAACAGAAACGAATCTAAAAAATCTTGTCGATACTCAGCTAATAAAAGAGGATTTTCATTAAAATAAAATTTTGGTGTTAAAGTAAGATCTTTATCATCTGCAATATTCCAAAAATAAGGTGTAGCTAAACCAGATCCAAGACTATTACTATTTGATAGTGACGGAGCTAAAAGACCTGATCTTCTTTTAACTGTAGGATCAGGATGTGAAAAATTAGGAGCAAAAAAAATTGGAAAATCATAAACTTTCAAAACAACATTTTTGTAATAAATAGTTTTTTTTGCTAAATCGTGAGTAATTTTTTCTGATTTTAAAGTCCAAGGTGGGCATGAATCATCACCTTTATTATTACAGTATGTAAATATACCCTTTTCAAAAGTATTTATGTTCTTAGATAACGACATAGTATTTGCGAAAAACCTTGGTTCATTATCTGGATTTGCTAAAAACCCTGGTTGATTTAAATAAGCCTTAATATCTGATCCTATAATTTTCTTTTTCTTTTCATCTATATAAACTTCAGAAAAATTAAGATCATTTTTATTTATATCTTTTATTTTAATATTTCCTTTTGAAAAAAAAATATTTGTAAAAGTAGAATAATTAAACATTTCTACTAAAATAATATTGCCGTCTTTATCTTTAATCTTAGCAGCGTTATTTGAGGAGATTAAATTTTTTTTGTTATCAAAAATTACGTCACTACCTAAAACCTCATAACCACCTGAGGTTATAATTTTTGTATACCCCTTTGTTTCTATTATTTTTGCAGGCTTATCATATTTCACGTATTCGGAAAAAATTTTATTTCCTTTCTGATCTTCTGAGCTAACACTGCCCTCAAAAATAGTAATTTTATCAATATTATCGTATTGCATCTTTGTGGAGCTAATATTGATTTCTTGAGCAGCTAAGTTTAAATTAATAAATAAAAAAAACAGAATTAAAAAAATTGTAGAATTATTTTTCATTAATTTGAATAACTCCTATCAAACAGAATAAGCTAATTACGATTATCGGCATCCAAACAGATAAAATTAAACCAATCTGTTCCGTTTGTCCTAATGCGATTGAGAGATCTTTGAAATAGTAAATAGCAACACATATCATTATAGATGTTATTACGTAATAAAAGTTCTGCTTATTTTTTAACGATCCAATTGTGAATATTGCTGCCAAAACTACCATCAAGAATAAAAAAAAAGGAAGAGAAAGAAATTTATTTATTTTTTTATTTAATAATTTCTTTGTGTACCCTTTACTATTCAATTGGGAATAATTCAAAATCAAATCTAAAAAAGATATTGTATTTAAATTTCTATACAGAGAACTGATTTTTTCTGCCGTATTATTAGTAGAAAATTCAAATTTTTCTAAAAAAATATTTTCATTTTTGATTATGTCGTAGACATGAACATTTTTCATCTGCCATGGATTACTAGCTATTAAAGCAGAGTCAGACTCGATTCTTTTAGTTAACTGATTGTTAGTAAATATATAAATTGAAACTTTCCCTAAAATTTCGTTATCTAATTTTTTTGCGTGAATAATCCTATATTCATTTCCATCATTCTCCTTCACCCAAAGGCCATTTTTATTTACAGAGATTAAATGATCTATATCCTTGGCATATTGAGCTTTTTCTGTTTCATAGTATTTTACCAGTGAAGATGTGATGGGATTTATGGCTACTAAGAAAAATACTCCTAATAAAAAAGAAAAAAAAGATAAAATAAGTATTATCCTTACATTCGAATAACCAAAAATTTTCATGGATAATAAATCTTTAGATGATCTTAGATGCAAAAAATAAAACATTGAAGATAAAAAAACTATGAAAGGTAGCAATTCTAAAACTAATGTCGGAACATAAGATAATGACAAAATCACTGGAAGAGCAAGAGATAAGTTTAAATTCTTAAAGAATTCAATTTCTTCAAATAAATTTAGCACAACCCCTAAAGCAAGAAAAATTAAAATAGCATTAAAAATAGTTTTGGAAAATTTTATAATAATATATTTATTAATTTTATTCATTTTATAATTTTTTTATTTGTTATATTTTTGAATAAATAGATGTAAAAAAGAAAAGATATAGCCACAGGAAAAATAAAATAAAAACTTACGGCGAAATAAGAAAGACCTGTAAATTTCAAAAGAATTTCGGCAAAAACAAGTATTATAAAAGTTAAGATAAAAAGTGTGTATTTTTTTAAGAAATTATATTTCTTTTCTTTTTTATTAATTAACAAGAAAGAAATTATTATAGAAATTAATGGAATGTATAAAGGCATTCCTATCCGTCTAGACATAGTCTGTGTCACTTCTTTTTTATAACTTTCAGTACAATTATCTAAATTTAAATTATTTTTTTTACTAAAAAAGCATGCTAGTAATTTCTTACTCGATGTCTCTTGTATTTTTGGTTGTTTAATTGTTCTTGTTGAAATTTTCTCTAAACTTAATTCAGTCTTTTCAAATTGAATATTTGTGATTTTATTTCTTTCATTCAATGTTTGTATAAAACCGTCGAATAAAATTAGTTTATCATTACTTATAAATCCTTTTTTCGCAATTATAGTTGAATTTTTTTTTCCACCTATTTCATTTATTATTGTGTTTAAATTTCCGCCTACATCTTTTATAAAAATATTAATTAATTCATTATTCTTATTTTTACTTTCAATATAAAAAGTTAAATTTTTAAATGAATCATTAAAATCATTAGATCTTAAAATTGTATTTATTTGTAGTGATGCTGAATCTCTTAATAAGGATCTTGATTTGTTTAGTAACAAAGGATTAATAAACAAAGATAGCATCAGCTGAAATAAAGTTATAAATAACCCTATATATATAAAAACATTGACAATTTTTATTTTAGTTAACCCCGTGGTCCATAATATTAATAATTCTTGTTGTCTCTCAAATTTTATAACAGAAATTGTTAGTGATAAAAGAAAAGCCAACGGTATAAAACGTTCAATAATACTTGTAAGATTTAATAAAGAGTATCTAAAATAGACACTTGAGCTATAGCCGTCTTCAACCATTAAATCTAAAAAATTAACTGCTCTTACCACCCAAGCAATTGCAGCAAAGGTGAATAAAATAGTTATAAAGTTTTTAAGGATTTCATTAAAAAAGTAGTTATAAATTTTGTTTTTAAACATTAAAATTTTATGTATATCTAAAGCAACTTTCAACAAAACTCAATCTGCGTTGGCTCTGAAAGGGAATTTTTCCATTGAAATCTAATATATTTGGACATATATACCATTCAACTCTTACAGAATGTGTTTAAAAATTTATGTCTATTAAAATTAACTATACAAACAAAGTCAACGGCAATTCTTTATCTAATTTTGTCTTATTTGTTGATGAAAAATTCAATATTAATAGTTTAAAAAAGCACTTCTCTAGTTCAGAGTTTTCTTACACACACGATTTATTAAAAAATAGTGATCTAAAAAAAAATTTACTTGTTTTTGAGATTAGTTCTAAAAAAAAAATAGTTTTAATTTCCATTAAAAAAGATTTGAAAAGCTTTGATATAGAAAATTTAGGTTCTGAATTTTATGGACGTATAAACTATGGAAAAAATAGTGAATACTTTATAAATTCTGACAGTATAAACAGTAAATATAAAAATTTTATAAATTATTTTCTTCATGGGCTAAAATTAAAATCTTACGAATTCAATAAATATAAAACAAAAAAAGAAACGAGAATTGTTTCTGTAAATGTATTCGGCAATAAAAATAAACCTTCAGTTTCAAGTCAACTAAAATTTAAAGCTCTAGAAGAAGGTATTTTTTATGCAAGAGACTTAGTTTCGGAGCCAGGAAATATTCTACATCCAGATGAATATGCAAAAAGATTAAATTCACTTAGGAAAGATGGTTTAAAAGTAAACATATATGATGAAAAAAAATTAAAAAAATTGGGTATGAATGCTTTACTTGGTGTGGGGCAAGGAAGTATCAGAGGGTCATATCTTGTAACAATGGAGTGGAGTGGAGCAAAAAATAATTCTAAGCCTGTAGCATTTGTTGGAAAAGGAGTTACTTTTGATACCGGTGGTTATTCATTAAAACCAGCAAAATTTATGGAAGACATGACCTATGACATGGCAGGTTCTGCTGCAGTAGTTGGTTTAATGAAAAATTTGGCATTAAGAAAAGCTAAAATTAATGCTGTTGGAGTTGTAGGGCTTGTAGAAAACATGGTAAGTGGAGACGCTCAAAGACCTGGAGACATTGTTAAATCTTATAGTGGTAAAACTATTGAAGTATTAAATACAGATGCAGAAGGTCGACTAGTCTTAGCTGACGCCTTAACCTTTACTGAGAAAAAATTTAAACCAAAATTTATGATTGATTTAGCGACCCTAACAGGTGCAATCATAGTATCACTGGGATCGGAGTATGCTGGACTTTTTTCAAACGATGACAAGTTATCTAAACAAATTTTAAATGCAGGCGAAGAGGTCGAGGAGAAACTATGGAGAATGCCTCTTCATAAAAATTATGATAAACTTATAAATTCCAAAAATGCTGATATGCAAAATATAAATTATGTTGGTGGAGCAGGATCAACAACAGCAGCTCAATTTTTACAAAGATTTATTTTAAATAAAACTCCATGGGCTCATTTAGACATTGCTGGCATGGCTTTTTCAAAGTATGGCGGCGCTCTAAATTCAGGAGGGGCAACAGGATTTGGGATAAGATTATTAAATCAACTAATAGAGGAACATTATGAATAATATGGAGCAAACATTATCAATTATTAAACCAGATGCTGTTGAGCGAAATCTCATAGATGACATTAAAAACATTTTTATAGAAAATAATTTAAAAATTGCAAACAGCAAAAAAATACATATCTCCAAAGAAGAAGCAGCTGAATTCTATAAAGTTCATCAAGCAAGACCTTTTTACAATGATTTATGTACCTATCTATCATCTGGACCTATATTTGTTATGATATTAGAGGGGCAGGATGCTGTTATCTTAAATAGAAAACTTATGGGAGCAACTAACCCGAAAGATGCAGAACCCAACACTATAAGAAAGCTTTACGGGATATCTATAGATAAAAATTCAGCCCATGGATCAGATTCTGTTGAAAATGCAAAAATAGAAATTGATTTTTTCTTTAAAGATTAATTTATCTAAATATATTAATTATAGACTCAGAGTATGCTTTACGCTCCTTTGCCTGCACTTTAGCTTTTAAAGTTTTCTCACTATCAACAGACTCAATAAAAACTTTTTTTTTTAGAATTACTTTACCAGAATCTAATTTTTTATTTACGTAATGAACTGTACAGCCTGCTAATCTTTCATTATCTTTGAGCATTCTTTTATAAGTATCGAGTCCTTTATATTTTGGTAAAAGAGATGGGTGAATATTTATTATTTTTTTATTAAATTTATGAATAAATTTTTTATCTAAAATTTTCATATATCCTGCAAGGCAAATTAAAGAAATGTTTTTTTTCCGTAAATCTTTCAAAATAGACTCTAAATTAATTATTTTATTTAAATTTAAAATACGGAAAGGAATTCCATATAATTTAGCAAAATTTAGTCCTTTAGCTTTGTTTGTATTGCTAACAATATAATTAATATTTATTGGAAAATTGTATTCTCTAGTACTTTTTATTAGAGCTTCTAAATTAGTTCCTAATCCAGAAATAAAAACACAAGCTTTTATTTTTACCATCTAATCTTATTATATATATTTATTTTTTTTTTATTCTTTGAAAGAAAACCAATTTCATAAGGAGCGTATTCTTTAGAAAAATATTTTTTTATTTTACTTAAGTTTTGTTTTTTTACCACTAGGCAAAATCCAACACCGCAGTTAAAAGTTTTAAGCATTTCAGAATCAGTAATATTATTAGATTTCAACCATTTAAAAATATTCTTAGTCTTAATTTTTGATAAATCTAAATTTAAACATAAATGATCTGGGATTGATCTAATTAGATTATCAACTAAACCACCACCAGTTATATGTGCCGCACTATGAATTAAATTATTTTTAGTCAGATTTAAAATTTCTTTAGTATAAATTTTAGTTGGGGTTAACAGTTCATTTTTTAGCTTTTTAGTAATTTTTTTATTCTTTAGAATTGATCTTACCAAAGAATATCCATTAGAATGTATACCGCTAGAAGGAATAGCTAACACAATATCTCCATCAAGAGCATTTTTTTTGTGCAGTAGTTTTTTTTTGGAAACAATACCAACGGAGAAACCAGCTAAATCAAATTTATTATTATCATAAATTCCCGGCATTTCTGCTGTTTCGCCACCAATAAGATTACAATCAGATAAGTCACATCCTTTAATTATGCCATTTAAAATTTTTTTGAGCTTACCAAATTTAATTTTCCCTACGGCAATGTAGTCTAAGAAAAACAAAGGTTTAGCACCCTGTACGATTAGATCATTCACACACATAGCGACAAGATCTATACCTATAGTATCAAATTTATTAAATTGATTAGCTAAATCTATTTTTGTTCCTACACCATCAGTACTTGAGACTATTAAAGGATCTCTTATTTTTATTTTACTAATATCAAAAGTTGATCCAAAAGCACCAATATTATCTTTATTTAAGTATTTACTCTTTTTTTTTGAAATCTTTGCGACATAGTCTACAAAGCGATCAGCTAAATTAATATTAACTCCGCTTTTTTTATAAGTATTTTTTGTTCTTTGCATGAATAAAATGATAATTACTTAAAATGAAAAATTTTTCTTTAATAATTTGCATAATAGTCTTTCTATTTAAAACACAAACAGTTTTTTCTAATAATCTAATTTATGATGTTAACAATATTCAAGTAAGTGGCAAAATAAACAATGATTTCGATAAAAAAAAATTAATTCAAACGGCCTTCAAGAAAGCATTTATAACTTTTATTAACAAAACACTTCTTAGGAACGATGCCACCAATTTATATAAAACAAAAATTAAGACCATCGAAGACCTAGTATTTGCGTATCAAATTATTAAAGATGAAAAAAAAGATAAAAAAGTAAATTTTTTAACTATAAATATTAAATTTGACCAAAAAAAAATAACTAATTTTCTGTCACAAAATAGAGTTTCATACTCTGATGCCACAAATATTTCTTTAACTTTACTGCCTGTGTTTATTAAAGGTAAAGACGTCCTAATGTATAGCGATAATTTTTTTTATAACAATTGGATAAAATCTAATGAAGAAATAAAAAATAACAACGATATATTAATTAATTATAATTTAGCATTAGAAAATATTGAAGACTTAGAATACATAAATTCAAAAAAAAATAATTTAGAATTAATTGAAATTAAAAAATTAACCTCACTTAAAGAAGTTGAAAATTATGCTTTTTTAATTATTTATTATACTGAAAATAAACTAAGAGCATATGTTAAAACTTCTATTAAAAATAAAAAAATAGATAAAAGTTTTGATTTAAAGATATATCAAAAAAATGAGTTAAAAATTTATGATGAGGCAATACTCACTATAAAAGAAGAGATTAACCAAATTTGGAAAGAACAAAATTTAATTGATGCTAGCACATCTTCTTTTTTAGATTTGTATTTAGATGTTAAAAAGACAAATGATTATTTAAAGCTACGTTCTGTCTTCAATTCTTTGGACTTAATTGAAGAACATTCTGTGCTAGAGATGAATAACGAATACATGAAAATAAGATTAAAATATAAAGGAAAAATAAATAAAATAAGAAATAAACTTTTAGAAAATAAAATTAATATTAAAATTGTTGACGACACATGGAAAACAACAGTTAATTAAAATGAAACAATTAATTTTTAAATTTCCTTTTAAAACTAATTATTTTGAAGAAGATTTCTATGTTTCTACAAATAATTTTGAAGCGTACAAACTAATAGAAACTTGGCCTAAATGGTCTAGCAGATTTATAAATATCTTTGGCCCAGCCGGTTGCGGAAAGACTCATTTAGCCAATATTTTTTACAAAAAAATTAATTCATTTTTTATAAATGCATCGAACTTAAATAACGATTCGCTTTCTGCTATAAAATCAAAAGAATGTTTAATTATAGACGAGTTTCAAAACAACATTGAGGAAAAACTATTTTACTCTGTTTTAAATCAGACTCATTTATCCAATCAATATATTATTATTAATTCTCTAAAGCCCATTCAGACATTCGAAGTAAAATTGAATGACTTAAAATCACGATTTAGCAGTTTTGTTAATATTGGCATTGATTTACCTACAGATGAGCTGATAAAAGTAATTATAAGTAAAAACTTTTCTGACAAGCAGGTTAAAATAGATAGTAATCTACTAGAATATATTCTAAAGAATATCGACAGGTCATACGAAAGCATATTCAATTTAATTGAAAAACTAGACAACTTTTCTCTATCAACTGGAAAATCTATAAATATTAATTTAATAAAAAAAGCATTAACCAAATGAACAAGTATAGATCCCATAATTGCTCACAATTAACAGAAGCTGACTCAGGTAAAAAAGTATATTTATCAGGATGGCTACACAGAAAAAGAGATCATGGTAATTTACTCTTTATTGATTTGAGAGATCACTACGGCATTACACAGTGTGTAATTGAAAATAAAAATAAATGCTTCAAAGTTTTAGAAAGCCTTAGTCCTGAGTCTGTAATAAAAGTTTATGGTCATGTTTCAAAAAGAGAGATGGGAACAGAAAATAGAGATTTAAAAACAGGAAAAATTGAGATCAATATAGATGATATTCAAGTTTTGTCGCAATCCAAAGATCTTCCTATGCCCGTGTTCGGAGAGCAAGAATATCCAGAAGATATAAGGTTAAAATATAGGTTTCTTGATCTTAGAAGAAATCAAATGCATAGTAATATTGTTTTAAGATCTAAGGTCATTTCATTTTTAAGAAGTGAGATGTCAAAACTTGGTTTTTTAGAATTTCAAACTCCAATTTTGACATCTTCAAGTCCAGAAGGAGCTAGAGACTTCCTAGTTCCTAGCAGATTAAATCCTGGAAAATTCTATGCACTACCTCAGGCACCACAACAGTTTAAGCAATTAATCATGGTATCTGGTTTTGATAAATATTTTCAAATCGCTCCATGTTTTAGAGATGAGGATGCTAGAGCCGATCGTAGTCCAGGTGAATTTTATCAACTAGACATAGAGATGTCTTTTGTTGAGCAAGAGAACATTTTTGAAGTTGTTGAAAAATTAATGATAAGTTTATTTAAAAGTTTTTCTTCAAAAAAACTAATGTTTGAAAAATTTCCTAGAATCTCTTACGAAGAAGCAATGCTTAGATATGGTTCAGATAAACCAGATTTAAGAAATCCTTTATTAATTTATGATTTAACTAATATTTTTACTAGAGAAGACGTAACTTTTGATATTTTTAAAAAATTAGTGAAATCAGGATCAAAAGTCAGGTGTATTGTAACTAAAAATACCAAGGATAAAGCAAGAAGTTTTTTTGATAGTATTGATAGATGGGCTAAAGAACAAGGCGCTTCTGGACTTGCTTATTTTACTATCGAAAAAGATAAGGAAATTTCAGCTAAAGGTCCGGTTGGTAAATTTTTTAAACAAGAAGCTTTGAAAGAAATAATGAAAATAACTGCAGCTGAAGTTGGGGACAGTATATTTTTTGCTTGTGGTAAGATAAATGATGTCGAAAAAATCACTTCATTAGCAAGAGAAAAAATAGCTACAGACCTGGATCTTATAGATAAAAACACATTTGCATTTTGTTGGGTTGTTGATTATCCAATGTTTGAATTAGATGAATTAAGTAAAAAAACTCAGTTTAGTCATAATCCCTTTTCTATGCCTCAGGGTGATATTGAGAAAATAAATTTTGATGAGCCCTTAAAAATCAAAGCATATCAATATGATCTTATTTGTAATGGTGTTGAGTTGTCTTCAGGAGCGATCAGAAATCATATACCCGAGCTAATGTATAAATTATTTTCGATTGCAGGTTACGAAAAAGTGAAGGTCGATGAAAAGTTTAGTGGCATGATAAACGCACTAAGCTATGGAGCCCCGCCACATGGCGGAATTGCACCAGGAATTGATAGAATTGTTATGTTGTTAGCAGGTGAAAAAAATATTAGAGAAGTTACACTCTTTCCTCTAAATCAAAATGCAGAGGACTTATTAATGGGAGCTCCTTCTGAGGTTGATGAAAAACAATTAAAAGAACTTTGTTTAAAATTAGATAAGAAAATTAATTCTTAGTTTTCAAATTAATTCTAATATCACTTAAGTCTACAAGTTTCTCTTCGTAATTACTTCTAACAAAGCCTTTGGAGGTAATATTTTTTACTATTTTTAAAAATTTGTCATCAGTGTCGCCATCACTAATATCTGATGTACTAGCAATGGAAGGTGTATGAGCTAATTCTTCTCTTCCCAAATATGATATCGCAAGTTCTCTAAAAACATAATCGAGTATAGAGGTGGCACTTAAAATTCTATCATTGCCATCAACGTTACCTGATGGTTCAAATTTAGTGTCAATAAAAGCATCAACATATTCATCTAAAGGTACGCCGTATTGCAACCCTAGAGATATAGCTATAGCAAAATTGTTCATCATAGCTTTGACTAACTCACCTTCTTTATTAGTATCGATAAAAATTTCTCCAATTTTTCCGTCATTATACTCGCCCGTGTGCAAATAAACTTTATGATTACCGATCTGGGCTTTCTGAATATAACCTTTTCTTCTATCGGGCATTCTAAATCTTTTTTCCACCTGTCCTTTAACTTTATTGTTTAAACTAACGTTATTAACAGAAGCATCTTTTCCACTCACTACTTGGCTCTTTACTAATTTTGAAACATCGTCGTGCATTTTAATTTCTTTAGCAGTCGGTTCACTTTTACCACCTATTTTTTTTGTTTTTCTATTATTAAGCTTAACTTCTATAACCTCAACTTCTCCATCTTTTCTACTGTCAATTTTAGATAATTCCACATCATTTAACTCATCAAGAGTATGGACGGTCTTAAATGTACATGTGTAATAGGTTTCGACTATAAATTTTTTCATTATAAATTTTTTGGAATCAATGTTAATTAACGTATATATCAAATTTGGCAAGTGTCTATAAATTAATATACACTTGTAGAGTGTGTAAATTATAAAAGATGATAAATTCAAAACAAATTTTTACCTGGTGGCACAAACAAACTCTTGGAACATTTTTAAAAACATTATTTTTTGGAAAATTTGTTGGAGTAGATTCGCATGGTAACAAATATTATAAAAATAAAAATGATCAAAGATGGGTGGTTTACAAAGATAAAATTGAAGCATCAAAAATCACATCAGAATGGTTTCTTTGGATTCACCATACGATTAACGAGATCCCTGATAGAAAAAAAAAAAAATATCTCTGGCAGAAAGAAAATTTAGAAAATCAGACGGGTACCCCAAATGCTTATAAACCAAGCCGAATATCAAAATCAAATAATCAAAAAAAAAAATATGAAACTTGGAAAAATTAGTTTATTTTTTTTTATATTTTTCATAAATTTTTCTCCCATGTCACACTCAGACGAAAAAATAATTAGCGTTCCATTGATAAATCTTAAGAATTTAAAACCTAGCTTTGAAGCAGAGGATGTTGAAGTACAAAATAATACAAACAAAGAAAATTTAATCTTAAAGGAAAAAGAAATTAAAGTAATAGAAAGCAAAGTAACTAAAGTTAATATAGTTGCCCTAGACAAAATAACCGCTAAGACCTCTGATATAAATTTATTTTTAGGTGAGACAAAAAAATTTGGTTTACTTGAAATAAAAGCTTTAAAATGTGGAAATATTGAATCTCAATATGAGCAGGGTCAAGCAGCATATATTCAAGTTAAAGATGTTTCAGACAATTTAAGTAATCAAGTGTTTGTTTTTAACGGTTGGACCTTTTCTTCTAGTACTACTTTAAATCCACTCGATCACCCAGTCTATGATTTATGGCTTGTTAGTTGTGAAAGTGTTTAGATAATTTTTTCATTTGCTAGCCAATTTGTGTCAAAATTAGAACTAACAAATTTTTCATGTGACATAAGTTTTTTATGAAGTGGCACCGTAGTCTCAATACCTTCTAGAACAAATTCATCTAAAGATCTCCGCATTCTTTGAATAGCTTCTTGCCTATTTCTACCATGACAAATTACTTTAGCAATTAGGCTGTCATAATAAGGAGTCACTTTACAACCTTGGAATATAGCACCATCAACTCTTGTTCTAAATCCTGATGGTTGGTGGCAAACTGAAATAGTACCTGGGCTTGGCTGAAAATCTTTAGCTGGATTTTCAGCATTAATTCTACATTCAATGGCATGTCCACGTGGGACAATATCACTTTGCTCTAAAGCAGTTTCTCCAGTAAATGCGATCCATATCTGTTCTTTAACTATGTCTATTCCTGTCACAACCTCTGTAACAGGATGTTCTACTTGAACTCTCGTATTCATCTCTAGGAAATAAAATTTGCCATCTTCATATATATATTCGATAGTTCCTGCTCCTTCGTACCCAAGCTTTTCAACCATGCTGACTGTACTTTTTAATAATTTACTCCTTACTTCTTCGCTTAATACAGGACTTGGTGTTTCCTCAATTAGTTTTTGATGTCTTCTTTGCACAGAACAATCTCTCTCATGTAAATGGACCGTTCTATTTCTTCCTGATAAAATTTGTACTTCTATATGCCTCGGATGTTTAAAATATTTTTCTATATAGAGCTCGTCATTACCAAAATATTTCTTTGCTTCAGACTTTGCTGTTAAAAAAAGACTTTCTAACTCTGAGTCTTTCTCAACAATTTTCATTCCTTTTCCGCCTCCGCCTCCCGCAGCTTTAATTAAAATTGGGTAGTTAATTGCAGAACAAATTTTTCTTGCCTCTTCAAACGTTCTAACTCCACCTTCAGATCCCTCAATAATTGGAAGACCATATTTTTTTGCAATTTTTTTGGCTTCAATCTTGTCTCCCATTTTTCTAATTAATTCTGCACTTGGGCCTATAAATTTAATTCCATGTTTAGTAACTATTTCTGCAAATTTTGCATTTTCTGACAAAAATCCATAACCAGGATGAATAGCTTCTGCCCCAGTAAGATCGACTGCAGACATTATTGCCGCAATATTTAGATAACTATTTTGAGGTTGGTGGGAACCAATGCAAACACTTTCATCAGCCAACCTTACATGCATGGAATCTGCATCGACATCGGAATGAACAGCAACAGTAGCTATATCCCATTCTTTACAAGCTCTAATCACTCTAACAGCAATTTCTCCTCTGTTAGCAATCAAAACTTTTTTAAACATTTAATTTATTTTAAAACAATTAAAGTTTGCCCGAACTCTACAGGCTGTCCATCTTTAACTAAAATTTCTTTTACTATGCCGTCACTGGTTGAAGGAATGTGGTTCATAGTTTTCATAGCTTCTACAATCAGTATCGTTTGACCTTTCTTAATCATATCACCAACTTGAATAAATTGTTTTGCGGTTGGCTCCGGAGCTAAATAAGCTGTTCCGATAATTGGAGATTTTATACCTACTCCATCTTCTTTTTCGTTTTGGACTACCTTATTATTCGACACAACCGTATCAGATATCTTATTTACATCTGAACCTTTTGCTGCTTTAGAAACTTTTATTTTAGTGTCTTTATTTTGATATTCAAGTTCAGTTAATTTAAATTCGTCTAAATTATCTACAAGTTCTTTAATTAATTTTTTATCTATTTTCATTTTTAATAATCTCTTTGAGACCCTCCAAAGCCATAACATATCCTTTAATGCCAAACCCGCAAATAATACTTCTAGCTGCTTTACTCATTAAAGATTTATGCCTGAATTCTTCTCTATTGTAAATATTTGTAATATGTAATTCTACGATAGGTATGGTTAATATCATTAGAGCATCTCTAATCGCGACAGATGTGTGAGTGTATCCAGCAGCATTAATTATTAAACCATGATATTTTTTTCTAGAATCTTGAATAAAATCTATGATTTTACCTTCAATATTTGATTGTTTAAAAGATATTTGAATATTCTTTTTTTTAGCAAAATTTTTACAATCTCTTTCAATTTCTTTTAATGTTACATTCCCATATTTTTCTTTCTCTCTTTCACCTAAAAGATTAAGATTTGGCCCATTAATAATAATAATTTTGTGCTTCATTTTTTGAAAAGTAAGTATATTAAATATCTTAATTATGGCAAAAATACAATTAAATGGACGCAAATTAAAGTTAACCAATAAATACTCTATATCCACACTATTAAAAAAATATAAAATAGATGGTAGAAAAATTGCAGTAGAATTAAATGGTAAAATAGTAAATCAAAACCAATATAAATTAATTTATATAAAAGATAGGGATAAGATTGAGATAGTGCATTTCATTGGAGGTGGATAATAATTATGAAAAAAGATATTTTTAAAGTTGGTAATCAAATCTTAAAATCCAGGCTAATTGTAGGAACAGGAAAATATAAAAACTTTAAAGAAACAGCTGAGGCAGTTAAAGCATCTGGAGCAAGCATGGTTACAGTAGCTGTTCGAAGAATAAATATTCTGGATAAAAAAAAACCTTTATTGACTGATTATTTAAATCCAAGACTAATTAAATATCTTCCTAATACAGCAGGATGTTTTAATGCAGATCAAGCCCTTAGAACATTAAGGCTCGCTCGTGAGATGGGAGGATGGAAGATGGTTAAGCTTGAAGTCCTAGGAGATAAAAAAACTTTATTTCCTGATATGATAGAAACTTTAAAAGCAACAGAGGTGTTGGTAAAAGAAGGGTTTAAAGTTTTAGTCTATTGTTCGGATGATCCTTTGTTGTCAAAAGAGTTAGAATATCTAGGTGCGTCTGCTGTTATGCCAATAGCTTCACCAATAGGCTCGGGCCAGGGAATACAGAATAAAATTAATTTATCTATCATCATAAAAAATGCAAAAGTTCCAATCATAGTTGATGCTGGGATTGGTACAGCTTCCGATGCCACTATTGCAATGGAGCTAGGATGCGACGGAGTTCTTGTTAATAGTGCAATCGCTAAGTCAAAAAATCCAGTCTTAATGGCTGAGTCTTTTAAGAATGCAGTAACTTCTGGTCGTCAATCATTTGTTGCCGGTAGGATGCAAAAATTATTTTATGCTGATGCTAGTAGTCCCCTTAAAGGTTTAATTTAGGCTGCTTTTTTTTTTCTTCTTACCCATAGAGTTCTAGGAGATTTTTTTTCATTTTTTTTTTCAGTATTTTTTCTTTTCTTTTCTAATAAAGGTTTTTTGGTTTTTTTACTTTTTATAGTATTTTTTGTTTTTTTTACCTTATCTTCAGTTTTTATTTCAAGCCCTTCAATTTTATTTATATTTTCAATTGCGTTGATAAGCTTTTTGTTTTTATCTAATAAATTTATACTGTACTCAGGTATGATAAACTGAGGTTCTGCAAGAAAATTAATTTTTATTTTAAACTTATCTTCAAAATATTTAATTTCTTTTTTTAAAATTTTATCTGTATAAATTTTAACTTTCTCAGGAACTTGAACGGATATACTTTTTACTTTATCTTCAAATGACAGCATCTCTGATTTTTTTACTAATTTTAAAGCAAAGGACTCTAGGGATAGATTTGTTTCCCACTTAATTGAACCTTCTCTCAGCCTTTGTCGTGTCATTTCTAACAATCCAAAAGTACTAATTTTACCAACCTGAATCCTAGCTCTATCTTTTCGGATAACTTCCTTCATTTTTTTTTCTACCAATCTTCTGTTGAAAAAATTCATCATATCAATATAATCTATGACGATTAGGCCAGATAAATCTCTAACTTTAATTTGTTTTGCTATTTCTTCTGCAGCTTCCAGATTAGTATTCAACGCAGTTTTTTCAATGTTTGATGCTTTGATGGATTGCCCAGAATTAATATCTATTGCCACTAAGGCTTCAGTTGGGTTGATTACCAAATAACCTCCAGACTTTAATTTTACAACAGGGTCAAAAATATTATTCAGTTCTTTTTCAATTCCAGCGTGATGAAATAAAGGAATTTTACCTTTGTGTTTTTTTAAAAATTTTATACTTTTTGGAATTAACTCTTTTATAAACGATTTAGCTTTTCGATGCCCTTCATCACCATCGACATAAATATTAGAAGTATCATTATCATAAATATCTCTTAGAGCTCTTTTTATTATATCTCCTTCTTCATAGATTAATGATGGCGCATTAGAATCTAAAGCTTTACTTTGAATCTGATCCCATGTTTTTAAAGTATTCTGGAAGTCTTTTTCAATTTCATTTTTAGTTTTATTAGCTCCCGCTGTTCGAACAATGACCCCCATAGTTTTAGGAATTTTAATTTCATTTAAAATGCTTCTTATTTTTGTTCTATCGGATGAATTAAAAATTTTTCTAGATATACCTCCACCTTTAGCCGTGTTAGGCATTAAAACTATGTATTTGCCCGCCAGAGATATAAAAGTTGTTAATGCAGCTCCTTTATTTCCTCTTTCATCTTTTATTACTTGTATTAATATAATTTGACCGGGCTTTATTACCTCCTGAATTCTGTATCTCTTAACGCCATATGAATTTTTTAATTTTTCCCTTGCATTAGTATTTTTTTTATCTGTTTCAGGTTCGTGATTGTTCTGATTTTTTTCGGCCTCAGCATTTTCATTGTTATCTTCTGAAACTTTGCTTTCGCTTCTTGTAGACTCATTGTCTAAATTATTTTCATTATTTAATTCATCTAGGTTCTTATTTTTTAAATCTTCTCTTATTTTTTCTTCAGCTTCCTGCAGCTTCTCCTTGTCTTCAGTTGGAATTTGATAATAATCTGATTGAATATCATTAAATGCGAGAAAACCGTGTTTTACTCTTCCAAAATTAATAAAAGCCGCCTGCAACGAAGGCTCTACTCTACTTACAGTACCTAAATAGATGTTATTTTTTTGATTTAGTTTGTTCTTATCTTCATACTCGTATTCTTCAATTCCATCTTCTGATTTAAGAACAACCCTAGTTTCGTCTGGATGCGAAGCATCAATATATAAATTTTTTTCCATTTTGAATAAATTCCTTTAGTGATTATTTTTAGTGAATTCTGCTTAAAATTTTTCATATGAATACTATACAAAATTTTTTGATTTTAATCATCATTTATGAAGATTATAAATGAAGATTGTAAAAACGCCTTAAGATAGCCAAAATTAAAGCTTTATCTCACATGGAACATGTTTAGTCATTTTAACACCCTAATTAAGACAGTTATTATTATAGTTTTATCTATTTTTTTTCTGATATTTTCTGCACTTTGGTATTTTTCTTCAGGTCTACCTGACTATAAGAAACTAGAAACTTACGAACCTCCTGTTTCTAGTAGAGTGTATGCCAGTAACGGTGAGCTTATTGCAGAATACGCAATAGAAAAAAGATTATTCGTGCCTTATGACTCAATTCCTAAGCCTATAATTAATGCTTTTCTCTCAGCGGAAGACAAAAATTTTTTTGATCACCCAGGTATAGACCCACAAGGAATTATTAGAGCTACAATAAATAATCTTAAAAATACTATCAATGACAAAAGACTAGAGGGAGCATCCACAATAACACAACAGGTTGCAAAAAATTTTTTATTAACAAATGAGATTTCTTTAAAAAGAAAAATAAAGGAGGCTATTCTAGCCTTCAGAATTGAAAAAGCTTACAGCAAAGAAAAAATTTTAGAACTTTATTTAAATCAGATTTATTTAGGTAGTGGGACTTACGGTATTGCCGCAGCGAGTCTAGAGTATTTTGATAAATCTGTAAAAGAGCTAAGCTACTCAGAGGCCGCTTTATTAGCTGCGCTTCCAAAAGCACCAAGTAAGTATAATCCATTTAAATTCTATGATGAGGCAAAATTAAGGAGAAACTTAGTTTTGCAAAATTTAAATGAAAACAACTTTATTAATAGCGTTGAATTAAAAAAATATAAATTAGAAGAAATTAATTTAAAAAAAAGAAAGATTAAACTTCTTCAAGAAGCTAACTATTACACTGAAGAAATTAGAAGAATTATTAAAGATAATTATGGATTTGATAAACTTTATGCTGAAGGCTTGGCAATAAAATCACCATTAGATATTAATTATCAACTTTATGCGCTAAGTGCTCTAAGGACAGGAATAGAGTTGTATGACAAAAGACATGGTTGGAGAGGACCAATTTTAAATACAAAAACAAAAAAAAATTGGCAAGAATTTTTAAAAAGAAAAAAAATTGATTCTAGTTTAAAGTGGAATTTTGCTGAAATAACAAATGTTAAAGATTCAGAAATAGTTTTTAAGATCTTAAACAAAAAAGAACAGGGAAGCATAACAATTGATAATTTAAAATGGGCAGTCAAAAAAACTATTTATGATTCATTTAAAATTAACGACATAATTTATGTGCAAAAAAATATAAATAAAAAATGGGAGTTAAAACAATATCCAAAAGTTAATGGAGCTATAGTGGTGATAGACCCATTTAGCGGTAAAGTTAAAGCTTTAGCTGGTGGTTTTAGTTTCAATTCAAGTGAATTTAATAGAGCAACCCAAGCTCAAAGACAGCCAGGTTCTGCTTTTAAACCTTTTGTCTATGCCGCAGCATTAGAAAATAATTTTTCTCCAAACTCTATAATTTTAGATGCACCTTTTACAGCCGAGCAAGGAATTGGTTTAAAAAATTGGAAGCCAGAAAATTATGGTAAAGAGTTTTATGGTCCAACTACATTGAGAAAAGGCATCGAATATTCGAGAAACTTAATGACCGTGAGAATAGCCCAAGAGTTAGGTCTGAAAAAAATATTACAGTTATCAAGTGATTTAGAAATTTATAAAGAAATACCTGAGTTATTATCTGTATCTTTAGGTTCGGCAGAAACAACATTGCTACAACTTACAAATGCTTACTCTACTTTTGTTAATGGTGGAAAAAAGATCAATCCAATTCTTATTGAACGAATTCAAGATAGAAGAGGTAAAACTATTTATAACTCAGACACAAGAGAGTGTGTAGGTTGTGACAAATTTTCAGAAACAAAAAACTTAGTCCCTTACATAAGAAATAATTACAAACAAGTTATAAGCAAAGAAACTGCCTATCAAATTCTATCAATGCTCGAAGGTACAGTTCAGAGAGGAACAGGTAGAAAACTTAAGGATTTAAACGTACCTCTCGCTGGAAAAACAGGAACAACTAATGATAATTACGATGCTTGGTTTATTGGAGCTACATCAAATTTAATAGTGGGAGTTTATATTGGCTTTGACAATCCAAAGACACTTGGTAAGTACGAAACTGGAGCTAAAGCAGCATTGCCAATATTTAAGAATTTTATTAGGCAGGCATTGTACAAAGATGAATTTAAGTCATTCACTGCTCCAGAGGAAATATTTTTTGCGGCAATTAACTACAATACAGGAAAAAAAGAAAATTTTAGCAACACAAAGTCAATTACCGAAGCTTTTAAGCTAAGTGATATTGAAGAAATGAGAAATAAAAATTTAGATAAAGACTTAAATTATGATAGTTATGTTAAATTCAGACAGTTTTATTAATGGAATTTATAGATCAACAAATAATAGTAGCTGAAAAAGCATTAAATAATATTAGGGGGTATCTTTGAAACCAATAATATTAAATCAAAATTAAATAATTTAAACTCAGTAATTGCAAAAAAAGATTTTTGGAAAGATAATGTTAAAGTAAAAAAAATCGTTAAAGAAAAAAAGCATTTTGAGACAGTCATCGAATTATTTAAAGATTCAGAACAAGAGTTGCAAAATCTCAAAGATATTTATGACCTTGCGAAAGAAGAGCTTGATAAAGAAATAATTTCTGATTGTTCAGAAAAAATCAAAGAAATAGGAAAAAAAATTAAGAAAACTGAAGTAAGTTGCTTTTTATCGGGAGAAAATGATTCGCTTGACATATATTTAGAAATTCATGCCGGTGCTGGCGGGACAGAAAGCCAAGATTGGGCTGAAATGTTAAGAAGAATGTATTTGAAGTGGTTTGATAAAAAATCCTTTAGCTGTGAAATTATTAGTGAACATAAAAATGAGGAAGCTGGCATTAAGTCTTCAACATTAAAAGTAAGTGGCCAATACTTATATGGATTAATGAAAAATGAATCAGGCGTACATCGATTAGTGAGAATATCGCCTTTTGATAGTGGTGCTAGAAGACACACAAGTTTTGCTAGTGTTTGGGTTTATCCTTCAGTTGACGATGACATTGATATTAAAATAGACGAGAAAGATTTAAGAATTGATACATATAGATCTAGTGGAGCAGGAGGACAACATGTTAATGTTACAGATAGTGCTGTTAGAATCACTCATTTACCAACCAAGATCGTTGTACAATGTCAGAATCAAAGATCACAACATAAAAATAAAGAGACATGTTATAAAATGTTAAAGGCTAGATTGTATGAACACGAACTTCAAAAAAGAGAAGAACAAGAACAAAAAAATGTAAGTACGAAAACAGATATAGGCTGGGGACACCAGATACGTTCATATGTGTTACAGCCATATCAACTTGTAAAAGATTTAAGATCTAAGATAGAAAGTTCGAACCCAGAAGATGTTTTAAATGGAAACTTAGATCAGTTTATAGAAGGAAATTTATTTCGACCTTAATGAAAAAGATTATATATTTATTTTTTTTAGCTTTTCTATCATCAATTATTTTTGTTATTATTTTTCTTTCTGTTAACGGAATAGAGACGTCTAGATTTAATAATATAATCATTGATGAAATAAAAAAAAAAAATCCTAACATTCAACTTTCATTAAACAAAGTAAAAATCAAACTTGATATAAAAAAAATTCAAATATATCTCTCAACAACTAATCCACAAATTATTTATCAAGATATAAAAATACCAATAGTAGAAATAAATCTTTATTCAAAAGTAATCTCAATTTTAAAATCCAAAAATGATATAAGCCAAGCAATTATATCTCTTGAGAATTTTAACGTTAAAGATGTTCAAAAGTTAGTTGCAAGGATTAAGCCATCAAATTTTAAAAACTATCTACTCAACAACATAGATAAAGGAAAAGTTGAAAAAATTTTTATTGATATAAAACTAGGGGAAAACTTAAAAATTAAAGAATACAAAGTAAATGGCTCAGTAAAAAAGGTTAACATTAATTTACACAATAATTTTTTGATTCAAGATGTAAGCTTTAATTTTATATCAGATAAAAGCTTAACATTAATAAACTCTATAAGCGGTAACTATCAAGATATTTTGATATCTAATGGATCGACTAGCTTAAAGAGAGGTAAACAAATTGACATCGAAGGAAAGTTTAATTCTCAATTTAGCTTAAATAAAGATAAGGTAAAAAATCTATTTGCTAAATCAAATATAAAGTTTTTAGAAAAAAACAAAGTTAATATCCAGGGCACATTAAACCATAAATTTTCTTTAAAAATTGATAAAAATTTTAAACTGACTGATTATGACTACAAATCAAGTGGGAATATCTTGGAATCTAAAATAACTCTAAAGAACTTTTTTAAAAGTAGTCTAATTAAAAAACCAATTAAAACATTGTTAATATCTAAAACGAATTTGATAATAAATTTAAATAAAAGAAATAATAATATTTTAACTTTAGATGGCCTATATAATTTAGGCGGAGCAATAAATAAAAAGTTTAAAATTTCCTATGACCTAAATAAAAAAAATCCTAAATATTTAATTGATTTTGATTTAGCTGAAAATATAGTTTTAAAATTAATAAATTTTGAAAGTAACCACAAAAACGGAAGTAATATCAAAAGTGAGATAAAATTTATAAACAATAATATTATTTTTAATAACATTAAATTTACTGAAAATAAAAATTTGATCTCTGTAAACAATCTTAGGCTGAACAGTAAAAAAGAAATAGCGTCAATCTCTACTATTAATGTTCTAACTTTAAATAATAATAAAGAAAACAATGATTTTAAAATTTCTTTTAAAGATAAAATATCTGTTACGGGAGATAAATTTGATGCTAGTAATTTGCTTAAACAGATTTCAAATGATGATAAAGCAAACCCATTAAAAAATTTTACCAAGGACATTGAAATTAAATTTAAGAATATAAATACCAAGTTACAAATTCCATTAAATGACTTCAATTTAATAGGTCGAATTAACAAGGGAAAATTTGAAAGACTCTCTGCAAAAAGTGAATTTACAAAAAATAAATACTTAGACATTTCTTTAAAAAAAGATGGAAATAATAAAAAAATATTAGAAATTTATTCTGACTTACCTCAAGCTTTGTTAGCGGAATATAAATTTTTTAAAGGAATTAAAGGAGGTAAATTACTTTATAACCTAGTATTTGATGATATGGGTTCGGTATCTAAAATGACAATAGAAAATTTTAAAGTTGTCAAAGCACCAGCTTTTGCAAAACTATTAACACTGGCAGATCTTAATGGAATTGCAGATATACTATCGGGTAAAGGAATGAGCTTTGATATTATGGAAATTCAAATGAAGGATGATAAGAATGTAAGTAATGTTGAAGAAGTTTTAGCGTTAGGCCCAAGCATCTCATTACTTATGGAGGGTTATGTTGAAAAAAAAAGTGGTCTAGTAAGTTTTAAGGGAACCCTAGTTCCTGCAAAGATGTTGAATAGTCTAATTCAAAAAATTCCTGTTGTGGGGCGTATCTTAGTTGGTGACAAAGTAGGCGAGGGTGTATTTGGAGTTAGCTTTAAAATGAAAGGTTTGCCTGGAGAAGTTAAAACTATTGTTAATCCAGTCAAAACTCTAACACCTAGATTTGTTACAAGAGCTTTAGAGAAAATGAAAAAAGACAATTAGTTTAATTTAATTCTATAGTGCCTTTTCTTACCGTAAGAAATTTTAATATAATCATTATTTAAATCATTCAGATCAATAATTTTTTTATCATCAGCAACTACAGTTTCATTTATTTTAATACCCTTTTCTGCAATTGCTCTTCTAATTTCACTTTTTGAATTGAGAATTTCAGTTCTGTTGATAAAATCAATTACATTAATGCCATTTTTTAATAGCGACTCTTTTATAAAAATAACTGGAAGGTTTTGACCAACACCACTCCCTGCAAAAGTCTCTCTTGCAGTGTTTTCGGACTCTTTTGATTTTTTATCTCCGTGCAAAATTTTTGTAGCTTCATTAGCTAATAAAATTTTTAAATTGTTAATATTTTTTTCATTATTAAATATTCTCTCTATTTCAACTTCATTAATTTCTGTAAAATATTTTAAAAATCTTTTGACATCTACGTCATTTGTATTTCTCCAAAATTGCCAATAGTCATAAGCAGAAAGTAACTTTTCATCTAGCCATATTGCACCATCTTCAGTTTTCCCCATTTTCGCTCCTGAAGAAAGTGTTATTAGTGGAGTAGTCAAACCAAAAGATTCTTTATGGTTAATTCTTCTAATCAATTCAACACCATTAACTATGTTGCCCCATTGATCTGAACCACCAATTTGCAGAACACAATCATCTTTTTCATTTAGTTTATAAAAATCATATGCTTGTAGAATCATATAATTAAATTCCATATAACTTAGTGATTGTTCTCTTTCTAAACGAAGTTTTACACTATCAAAGCTTAACATTTTATTAATTGTAAAATGTTTTCCAATATTTCTTAGAAACTCAATATATTTTAATTTATTTAACCATTCAGCATTATCTACAAAAATAGGCATAGTTTTTTTTTTTTTAAAATCTAGTAATTTTTCAAATATTTTCTTTATTTTTTTAATATTGTTGTCGATAGTATTTTTGTCTAAAATTTTTCTTGTACTATCTTTACCAGAAGGATCTCCTATAAGTGTTGTTCCACCACCAAGCAAAATAATTGGCTGATGACCATATTTTTGAAGCAAACGTAAGCACATAACTTGCATCAAACTTCCAACATGTAAGCTAGGGGCGGTGCAATCAAAACCAATATAGGCTTTAATTGATTTATTGTTTAATAAATCTGTTAATTTGTCTTTATCTGTACACTGATGAAAAAAACCTCTTGTAGTAATTTCACTTATAAAATTATTTTTCATAGAAAATTTGATTAAATTACTTTTACACAATATTACTTATAAATTAAATAACTATTAATGAACGATTTAATCACATCCATTGGTTTAATGAGTGGAACCTCAAGTGACGGTATAGATGCGTCAATAATAAAATCTGACGGTGAAAATAAGGTTCATTTTGTTGGGAATGAATTTTTGCCCTATGATAAAAAGATTAAGCTTAAGATTAGAAGCTTAAAAGAAAAAATAATCTTAATTAAAGATTTAGAAAAAAACAAATTAGAAATAAATACTTTAGAGAAAGAGATAACCCTTCTTCATGCAAGAATTGTTAATTCAATTATCGAAAAATATGAAGTAAATAAGTTTAAAATTGATCTAATCGGCTTTCATGGACACACTATCTTTCATAGTTTCAAAAAAAAAAAAACAAAACAAATAGGTGATGGAATGTTTTTATCTCAATTAACTAAACTTAACGTAGTTAATAATTTTAGAAAAAATGACATAGAAAATAAAGGTCAAGGAGCACCCCTTGTCCCAATTTTTCATAAATTAATTCAAACAAAATTAAAATTAAAAGTTCCACTGGTGTTCGTGAATATTGGCGGTATATCAAACCTAACATATATTGGCAAAAAGAAAGAAATAGTAAGCCTAGATACTGGCCCAGGAAATTTTTTAATAGATAAAATTTTGCAATTAAAATCCAAAAATAAGATTCAGTTTGATAAAGATGGAGCAATTGCTTTTACTGGCACTGTAGATAAAAATATTTTAAATAGTTATTTAAGTGACCCTTTCTACAAGTCCTTACCCCCGAAATCTTTGGATGTTAATGATTTTGATCTTAGCTTACTAAAAAATCTAAACTTAAAAAATTCAATAACAACTTTATCTGAGTTAACATCTTTAACAATAGTAAATGCTTTAAATTTTTTTAATGTCAAGCCAAACGAAATTATTCTATGTGGTGGGGGTAGAAAAAATAAATATATTTCCGAACGTATTAAAAAATTAAGCAATATCTCAACAAATAAAATTGATAAATATAAAATAAATGGTGATTTTATAGAGTCACAAGCTTTTGCTTACCTTGCCATTAGATCTTTTTTAAAGAAACCTATTTCATTTCCTAAAACTACCGGTGTGTTAAAACCTTCTACAGGCGGGGATTTTATTAAATTTAGATAAGAGCTGTTTTTTCTTTAATATACTCTTCTATTTCTTTAGCTAGCTCATTTTCTTTATCTTTAAAAAAATGATTTGCATCTTTAATTTTTGTAAAAAGAACCTCAATGCCTTTTTGACTTTTTATTCTTTTATCTAATTCCTCCATACTCTCTTTAGTTACTAGCTCATCGCCATCACTATATAAGACTTGTCCTGACGTTGGACACGGTGCAAGAAAAGAAAAATCATACACATTCGGTTGCGGAGATATAGCAATAAAATTATTAACTTCAGGTCTTCTCATGATTAGTTGCATGCAAATTAATGCACCAAAAGAAAATCCCGATACCCAGCATTGACTGTAATCTAGATTTTCTCTTTCTATCCAATCTAAAGCAGCAGCAGCATCAGACAATTCACCTTGTCCATTGTCAAAAACACCATCGCTTTTTCCAACACCTCTAAAATTTATTCTAATTACTGAAAAACCATTTTCTAAAAAAATATTATAAGTTGTTTGAACAATCTTATTATTCATTGATCCCCCGTATTGTGGATGTGGTTGAAGAACTATTGCTACTGGAGAACCAAATTTTGGATTTTTGTAGTATTTTGCTTCAAGTCTGCCGGCTGGACCAGGGATAAATATTTCAGTGCTTTTTGGTTTCATGAATTAGTAATGATAATTAGTGTCAAAAAAAATTGACTTATAGCATGTTTTACCTAGGACAATTTGTTTTTTTATATACTTGACTAAATTAGTAGGAATAAGGTATTTAACCATTGAAATAAGGAAAAACAATGAAATTAACCACCAAAGGTAGATACGCAGTTATGGCCATGGCAGATTTAGCTTCAAATGAAAGTGTAAAGCCCGTGAGTTTGAATGAAATTGCTACAAGACAAAACATATCTCTTTCATATTTAGAGCAGTTATTTTTAAAATTAAAAAATAATCATTTAGTTAAGAGCGTAAGAGGGCCCCAAGGAGGATACGTGCTAGAGAAAAAAGCAAAAGATATAAAACTTTCTAGTATTATCTTTGCAGTTAATGAAGAGGTCAAAACACTAAATTGTAAAAAGGATTCAAGAAAAGGTTGTCAAGGAAGATCAGTTAAATGTATAACGCATTATCTTTGGGATGACCTAGATAAACACATCAATGGTTTCTTTGAAAGCAAAAACCTTAATGAGCTAGTTTCAAAACAACAAAATTTTTTTTAACAACAACACAAACCAAGAAAAGAACAATGAAAAATCAAGATTTAAATATAGATAAAGAATATAAGTATGGTTTTACCACTGATATTGAAAGTATTAGAGCTCCAAAGGGGCTAAATGAAGATACAATAAAGTTTATTTCAGACATAAAAAAAGAGCCTAAATGGATGTTGGAATGGAGACTCAAAGCATTCAATAGATTGCAAAGTTTAAAAGAGCCTAATTGGCAAAAACCAAAATATCCTAAAATTAATTATCAGGATTTATACTATTATTCTGCACCTAAAAGTGCCTCAGAAAAACCTAAAAGCTTAGATGAAATCGATCCAAAAATTTTAGAAACATACAAAAAACTTGGAATACCATTAGTTGAACAACAAAGATTAAATGGAATAGCAGTTGATGCAGTATTTGATTCAGTTTCTGTAGCCACAACATTTAAAGAAGAGTTAACAAAAAAAGGAATAATTTTTTGTTCTATTTCTGAAGCTATTCAGAAACATCCAGATTTAGTAAAAAAATACTTGGGTTCAGTTATACCTTTAAGCGATCACTACTTCGCAACATTAAATTCTGCAGTTTTTACTGATGGGTCTTTTGTATACATTCCACCAAACACAAGATGTCCAATGGAACTTTCAACATATTTTAGAATTAACGCTTCTGAAACAGGACAGTTTGAGAGAACTTTAATTATCGCAGACAAAGGAAGCTATGTAAGCTACCTAGAAGGTTGTACTGCCCCTATGAGAGATGAAAATCAGCTTCATGCTGCAAATGTGGAATTGATTGCTTTAGACGACGCAGAAATTAAATATTCAACTGTTCAAAATTGGTATCCTGGAGACAAAAATGGTGTAGGTGGAATATATAACTTCGTTACTAAAAGAGGAGCTTGTAGAGGAAAAAATTCTAAAATTTCCTGGACTCAGGTTGAAACAGGCTCAGCAATAACTTGGAAATATCCAAGCTGCATTTTACAAGGAGATAACTCAGTAGGTGAGTTTTATTCCATAGCTATTACTAATAATTATCAAAAAGCAGACACAGGTACCAAGATGATACATTTGGGAAAGAACACTAAGAGTAAAATAATTTCTAAAGGTATATCTGCTGGTAACGCAGATAATACGTACAGAGGTTTAGTTGATATTAACAAAAAAGCAACCAACTCAAGAAATTATACTCAATGTGACTCTTTACTAATGGGCAATAAATGTGGGGCACACACGGTTCCATACATAAAGAACAAAAATTCAACATCAACTATAGAGCATGAAGCAACTACTACTAAAATAAATGAAGAACAGCTTTATTACTGCAATCAAAGGGGTCTTGACCAAGAAGAGGCAGTCAGTTTGATTGTAAATGGATTTTGCAAAGAAGTGTTACAACAGTTACCAATGGAGTTTGCTGTAGAAGCGCAAAAATTAGTGGCTATTAGTCTAGAAGGTAGTGTTGGTTAATGTTAAAAATTAAAAACTTAAAAACTAGTATTAACGAAAAATTAATTTTAAAAGGCTTAGATTTAGATATTAAACCTGGTGAAGTCCACGCAATTATGGGACCTAACGGCTCAGGGAAAAGCACATTAGCAAATGTATTGTCAGGTAAAAATGGCTACGAGACTGAGGGCGAGATTTATTTTGATGGCATGAATCTAAATGATCTTAAAATAGAAGAGAGAGCTCAAAAAGGAATTTTTTTAGCATTTCAATATCCTTTAGAAATTCCAGGTGTAAATACTAATAATTTTTTAAAAACTTCTTTAAACTCAGTAAGAAAAGCAAGAGGTCAGAAAGAATTAGACACTTTAACTTTTTTAAAACTAATCAAGGAAAAAGCAAAAGAACTTAACATCGATGAAAAATTTTTATCTCGTCAATTAAATGTAGGATTTTCAGGTGGAGAAAAGAAAAAAAATGAAATTTTACAGATGAAATTATTAGAGCCAAAGTTATCAATTTTAGACGAAACAGACTCAGGCTTAGATATAGACGCCTTAAGAATAGTTGCAGACGGTGTCAACTCTTATAAAACTAAAGAAAATGCTTTTTTAATAATTACCCATTACCAAAGACTACTTGATTATATTAAACCTGATTACATACACGTCCTATCTGATGGTAAAATTATTAAAACAGGGAATGCTGATTTAGGTGAACAATTAGAAAAAACAGGTTACGCAAATTTAGGTTAATGAAGCAAAGTTACGATTTTAATATTGAACAGATTAAAAATCTTTCTCTGGAAGAAAAAAATTTCCGGCAAAAAAATCTCGATTTATTTTTTAAATCTGGCTTCCCATCTAAAAAAGTTGAAGATTGGAAATTTACTGATTTAAACCTGATTCTAAATAAAAATTTTGAAAGCATTAGCAATAAAGTTGGTTATGAGTCTAGTAAAGAGTTGGAAATTATTAAAAACTTTAAACACAACTATATATTTTTAACCAATGGAAAAATAGTTTCAACTAGTCTTGTTCATGAAGAAGAAAATAAAATTTTAATTAAAGATTTTGATCAAAAAGAAAAAATTTTTTTTGATTCAGATAACACATTAAAACTACTTAATAACGCGTTATCATCAGGAGGATTTTCATTAGAAGTTGCCAAAAACTATAAATTAAAAAAACCTTTAGTTATTTACAATTATTTCTCTGAAGATTTAAAAAACAAAATATTAAATAATAAAAACTCTATTATGTTAAATAAAGGATCTAAATTAACACTGATTGATTATAATGACGGTGAGGTACAGAGTAATTTTATTAAAAATACAATAGATACAGTTTTTTTAGACGAAAATGCTATTTTAAAAAGTATTATGATCCAAAATACAAAAAATAATGGTCATTTTTATAAGTGCATAAAAGGATCACTACAAGGCAGTTCTAATTATGAGAACTATATTTTAAGCTCTGGTTTAAAACTGAATAAAATTGAAATTGAAATAAACCTAAACAAAGATAATAGTAATTGTAGTATTTATTCAGCATTAAACTTAGTAGAAGATCAACATCAAGAAATTAAAACGCGTATAAATCATAACTCACCAAACTGTAAAAGTTATCAAAAAATTAAAAGTGTGTTAAATGATGAAAGCAAAGGTGTATATCAGGGAAAAATCTTTGTAGAAAAAATAGCTCAAAAAACTGATGCATACCAATTAAGCAAAGCTTTAATTGTAAATGATGATGCTGAGTTCGATGCAAAACCTGAACTAGAAATATATGCAGATGATGTAAAATGTTCCCATGGTTCCACATCTGGAAGTATAGATTCTGACGCAGTACATTATTTGATGACAAGAGGTATACCCAAAAAAGAAGCAGTAAAACTTCTGATTAACGGTTTTCTTAACGAGACATTAGAAAGTATTACCGACAGTGAATTAAAATTTTTTTTAGAAGAAACACTAGAAGGGCAAATAAATGGATATTAAAAATCTTAAATCTGAATTTCCAATCTTTAAGCAAAAAATTAATGGAAAACCTTTAGTCTATTTAGATAGCGCTAACTCATCTCAAAAACCTAAAGTAGTAATTGACAGGTTGTCTAGTTTTTATGAAACAGAATTCTCTAATGTAGGGAGAAGCGTTCATACTCTAGCAGTCAAAGCAACAAACAGATTCGAAGCAACAAGAGATATTCTTAAAAAATATATTAATGCACAACACAGAGAAGAAATAGTATTTACAAAAGGGGCTACGGAGTCAATTAATTTAGTTGCCTCTTCTTTTGGAGAAAAATACATTAAAGAAGGTGACGAAATATTAATTACAGAATTAGAGCATCACTCCAACTATGTACCTTGGCATTTTCTTCGAAAAAACAAAGGAGCAATAATTAAATTTGCACCAGTAAACAAAAATGGTGAAGTTGAGATAGATGAAATAAGAAAACTAATTTCAGATAAGACAAAAATTATTGCTATTACACATATTTCAAATGTAACAGGTGCCGTAATGCCAATAAAAAAGATTGTTGATATAGCTAAAGAAAAAAATATTCCAGTTTTAGTTGATGGCACTCAAGGAGCGCCTCATTTGCAAATTGACATGCAGGATCTTGGTTGTGATTTTTATGTAATTTCATGCCACAAAATGTATGGCCCCAACGGTTTAGGCGTGCTTTATGCAAAAAAAAAATGGCTAGATGATTTGCCCCCATATCAAGGTGGTGGAGGAATGATAAATGAAGTTAAAAAAGATAATATAACTTTTGCTGACTCACCAACTAAATTTGAAGCTGGAACCATGCAAACAGCAGAAGTAGTCGCTTTTGCGGAAGCAATAAATTTTATTGAAAAACTAGGTATCAAAAATATTGCTGCTCATGAAAATGAAATATTAGAATATGGTTATGAAAAATTAAAAAAAAATAATTCAATAAATATAATTGGTAGCCCTAAGAACAGGGGATCCGTTTTATGTTTTACCATCAAAGGTATTCACCCACATGACATCGCAACAATTTTGGATGACGATGGCGTTGCTATACGAGCTGGACATCACTGCTGTCAAATATTACATGACAAACTAGGAATTGCAGCTACAGCTAGAGCTTCCATTGGTGTTTACAACACAAAAGAGGATATAGATATTTTGTGTAAAGCTATCGATAATTGTAAAAAAGTATTTCAAATTTAATGGAACTCAAAGAATTATATCAAGAAATTATTTTAGATCACGGTAAGAATCCTAGAAATAAAGGAAAATGTATTGGTTTCAATCGTGATGCGCAGGCTCACAATCCTTTGTGTGGAGACAAAGTGCATGTTTACTTGAAGCTAGATAGTGAAAAAAAAGTTATGGACATAAGCTTTGAAGGAGAAGGTTGTGCTATTTCGCTTGCTTCAGCTTCTATACTTACTGAGACGCTCAAAGGAAAAGACCTATCTTTTACAAAAAAAGTTAGTGAAGATTTCTTAAATATGGTTAAAGATAAGAAAAAAATTACTGTTAATAGCCTTACAGAAGATCAAATAACAACAATCACATCTTTATCTGGCGTTCAGCAGTTTCCAATGAGAGTTAAATGTGCCACAATGGCTTGGCATACTTTTTTATCAGCATTAGATAAAAAAAATTAAGTTTCTAATTATGAATGAATTAAAAGAAAGAGTAATTTTAGAAATAAAAAAAATTTACGACCCTGAAATACCAGTTAATATATACGAACTTGGTTTAATTTATAATATTGAGATTGATGAAAAAAACAAAGTTAACATAGATATGACTCTTACAAGTCCTAACTGCCCTGTAGCAGAAACTTTACCAAACAGTGTTAAAGACAGTGTTTTAAAGGTTGATGGAGTTTCCGATGTTGGTCTAAATTTAGTTTGGGATCCACCTTGGGATAAAGACAAAATGTCAGAGGCTGCAAAATTAGAATTGAATTTATGACACAAATAATTAAATTGAGTGACAATGCAGCAAACAGAATAAAAGAGATCATGTCTAGTGCAGACAACTCTACTATAGGTGTTAGAGTAGGGGTTGAATCTGGCGGGTGTGCAGGAATGTCTTATATTATGGAGTATGCAAAAGACGTCAAGCCTAACGAAGAAGTAATTGAAGACAAAGGTGTTAAAGTTTTAATAGACCCGAATGCTGTTATGTATCTTTTAGGGACAGAGATGGATTATAAAACAGAAAAATTTTCTTCTCAATTTGTGTTTAAAAATCCCAATGAAACTGAGCGTTGTGGTTGCGGAGAATCTTTTAAAGTCTAATTTTTCTAAGCTCATTGTTAAGATAGGCTTAAATAATTTTTTATTGACTGTAATACATCTCAAACTCAATAGGATGAGGTGCGTGTTCAAATTTATAAATTTCTTGAAATTTTAAATCAATATAGGCATCTATCTGATCGTCTGTAAAGACTCCACCTTGAGTTAAGAAAGCTCTATCTTCGTCAAGATTTTCCATTGCCTCTCTTAGAGAACCACAAACCGTTGGAATTTTTTTAACATCAGATTCACTTAAAGCATAAAGATCTTTGTCAAATGATTTACCTGGATCTATTTTGTTTTTAATACCATCAATTCCAGCCATCAACATAGATGCAAAAGTTAAGTACGGATTGCCAGCTGCATCAGGAAATCTTATTTCACATCTGGCAGCTTTTTTGTTCATGATAATAGGTATTCTACAGGACGCAGATCTATTTCTAGCTGAATAGGCTAATATTACCGGAGCTTCAAAACCAGGTATTAGTCTCTTATAACTATTAGTTGTTGAATTTGCGAAAGCATTAATTGCTCTAGCATGCTTGAGAATTCCACCAATATAATAAAGAGCTTGTTGTGATAACCCAGCATATTTATCTCCCATAAACATAGGAGTGTCACCTTTCCAAATCGATTGGTGAACATGCATGCCTGAGCCATTGTCTCCTTTTACTGGTTTAGGCATAAATGTTGAAGTCTTTCCAAATGAATGTGAAACCATTTGTACGGCGTATTTGTAAAGCTGAACATTATCGGCCATATCGGTTAATTTACCAAAATACATTCCAAGTTCGTGCTGTCCGGGAGCCACTTCATGGTGATGCTTTTCAACCTTTACACCCATATCTTTTAGAGCTTTTAACATTTCAGCCCTCATGTCTTGAGCGCTATCTACTGGCGGCACAGGAAAGTATCCACCTTTAATTCCAGGTCGGTGTCCCATGTTTCCATTTTCAAATTTTTTACCAGTATTGTAAGGACCTTCATTACTATTAATCATGAAGCTAGACTCGTTCATTTCATTTTTAAATCGAACGTCATCAAATGTAAAAAATTCTGGTTCAGGACCAAAGTATGCTTTGTCACCAATTCCAGATTTAATTAAATATGCCTCAGCTTTTTTTGCA
>ENA-OSJC01000217-OSJC01000217.1-marine-metagenome-genome-assembly--contig:-NODE-217-length-58379-cov-21.087047_pt1 | contig 58379 bp, 58 predicted proteins | sample MGYA00237885_ERZ534234 | MGnify/ENA primary metagenome ERZ534234 (study PRJEB26413, sample SAMN06343907) | marine metagenome | isolation source: coastal waters | place: Atlantic Ocean: West Antarctic... | reverse complement strand
CGGGGCGGCAGGATTTGAACCTGCGACCCTCTGGTCCCAAACCAGATGCGCTACCAGGCTGCGCTACGCCCCGATTGTTAGATTGTATAGGTTAAATAAGACTTTTTGGCAATTGAAACATTTTTTGATATACAATTTAACTTATTCAGTAAATATTATGAACAAAATTGGTATTCTCACAAGTGGCGGTGATTGTGGTGGTTTAAACGCTGCAATTAGATCTATTTTTTTTAGAGCGAAAAATAAATACGACATGACAGTATATGGGATAAAAAATGGAACAACTGGTTTTCTGCAACGTCCCCTAGATTATATAGAATTAACAAGAGAAACTTTTTCTGGATATTTATTAAAACAAGGTGGAACCTTTCTTGGTACCACAAATAAAGCAAGTACGATCAATTCCAAAGATCAAAATGGAAAACCTATTGATCAAGCTCAAATGATAATTGAGGGATATCGTCAATTAAAATTAGACGGCTTGATTATAATAGGTGGTGACGGGAGCATGCAAATCTTGCAAAATTTAGCTAAAAAGGGAAATTTAAATATAGTAGCAATACCAAAAACAATTGATAATGATGTTGGAGCTACAGATAGTTCAATTGGTTTTGATACAGCTGTTCAAGTTGCAACGCAGGCATTAGATAACTTACATTCAACTGCTGTTAGCCACAGTCGTTCAATGATCTTAGAAGTTATGGGAAGAGATGCTGGTCATATAGCCTTAAGTTCAGGAATAGCAGGAGGTGCAGATATAATTTTACTACCTGAAATAAAATATTCAATTAACGGCATCATAAAAAAATTAAATGAAATGAAAAAAATAAATTTAAAACATTCATTAATAGTTGTTGCCGAAGCTGTCAAAAAAGAAAATGGTGAAAAAGTAATTCACGAGTACAAGGATGGACAAAAACGTTTAGGTGGAATCGGTGACTATATTGCAAACGAGATTATGACCAAAACTGATATAGAATGTAGAGTTACTGCATTAGGTCACGTACAAAGAGGTGCGCCCCCTACTCATAATGACAGAATTTTAGCAAGCGCATTTGGAGTATATGCGGTAGATCTTTTGCAACAAAAAAAATTTGATAGAATGGTAGCTTGGAAAGACAGAAAAATTGTCGACGTACCGATAACTAACGCTATTTCTACATACAAAAATGTAGAAAGAAATGATGCATTGGTTGAAACAGCTTTATCTTTAGGAATCTATATTGGGGACATTAAATAAAAATAGTTGTGTTTCTTGGTATAGAAAGGTTATTTTAGATTATTAGAATATATTTATTTATGAAAAAAAAAGCTTTGATAACAGGTATAAGTGGACAAGATGGATATTATTTAACACATTTTTTATTAAAAAAAAATTATGAAGTTCATGGAATAGTAAGAAGAGTTGCTCTTGAAGACCCTGATCACAGACTCTGGAGAATTAAAAAAATTTAAAAAAAAATTTCGATAATTTAACAATTGATATGATAGACGTAATAACAAAACCCTTTAAATATTTTTTTAAACTTGAGTCTGCATCAGGATTAATTTTGTTACTGGCTGCTACTATAGCATTAATAATAAGCAATAGTAGTTTTGAAGCTATTTATTTTAATACATTGAAAAAATACTTAAGTATAGGTTTTGGAATTTTTTCTTTAAAATTAAGTGTTATACATTGGATAAATGATGTTTTGATGACTGTTTTTTTTTTCTTAGTCTCATTAGAAATTAAAAGAGAAATAGTTCAAGGAGAATTATCTAATCCCAAACAAGCACTTTTGCCTATAATTGGTGCCATAGGAGGTATGGCGGTTCCTGCAGCGATCTACATAATAATTAATATTAATTCACCAGAAACTTTGAATGGATGGGCTATACCCTCAGCTACGGATATTGCATTTTCACTTGGTGTTTTATCTTTGCTGGGGAAACGAGTTCCTATTTCTTTAAAAATTTTTTTAACTGCTTTAGCCATAATAGATGATTTGGGTGCAATAGTTATTATAGCATTTTTTTATTCAGGAAATGTTGAGGTTTACTATCTGCTTTTAATGTTAGCCTCAGTATTGGTTTTAATAGCATTAAATAAATTTAATATTACAGCTTTTATCCCATATTTACTGGTCGGATTGTGTCTTTGGGAGTTTACTCATCAATCAGGAATTCATTCAACTATATCTGGAGTATTGCTAGCGCTTCTTATCCCTCATAATAAAATTGATAAAAATAAATCATTGTTACTAAAACTTGAGCACGCCATTGCCCCATATGTTGCTTTTGCTATAATGCCACTTTTTGCATTTGCAAATGCAGGGGTATCGTTAGACGGAATTAGTTTGAATTCATTACTTAACCCAGTACCACTTGGCATCTTATGTGGATTATTTTTTGGTAAGCAAATTGGTGTTTTTCTTTTTGCTTATATTGCAGTAAAATTAAATTTTGCACAAAAACCAAATAACTCAAATTGGACTGCGCTATATGCTGTTTCAGTTCTCACAGGTATTGGTTTTACTATGAGTTTATTTGTTGGAAACTTAGCATTTGTCAATACACCCATGTATCTTGATGGAGTAAAAATTGGAGTTTTAAGTGGGTCACTTTTATCAACATTAGTTGGATATTTCTTGTTAATATATTCTACTAAAAGATGATAAGTTCAGAAATAATAAAAATTGCCTCAGACACAAGTAATTATGGTGTTAAAAATAACTCTAGTTATATAGCAACATCTAAAAATAAAATTTGTGGAGATAAAATTACCATAGAAATAGAGATATTAAACAATAAAATTAAAAGAATGTCTTATGAAACAGAGTCATGTGTGTTTTGTCAAGCTTCTGCTAGTTTACTATCAAAAATTATAAAAAAGGCAAATATTAAAAGCTTACAAATTGATCTAAGTGAAATTAATATGTTACATAAAAATGAAAAAATTATTCTTAAAAAAAAATATAAACCTTTTAGAAAATTATTTAAACAAAAGTATAAAGAAAGATTTAATTGTATTATTTTACCTTTTAATGCTTTACTAAAAGTTGTAAATAACGCTATATGAAGAAAATAATAACCTTAATTATAATTATGCTTAGCTTTTTTACAAAGGGAAATGCACAGTACGATCAGTTGGCCACTGATTTTTCATTCAAGAGTGTTGAGGGTAAAAGTATTGATTTAGCGAACTATCAAGGAAAAGTCATATTAATTGTGAACGTAGCAAGTAGATGTGGTTTTACAAATCAATATGAAGATCTGCAAAATTTATGGAATATATACAAAGATAAAGGGCTAGTTGTAATAGGAGTGCCTTCTAATAACTTTAGGCAAGAACCAGGTTCAAATCAAGATATTAAAGATTTTTGTGAAACAACTTTTGGTATTGACTTTCCTATTACAGAAAAAAATAACGTAATCGGTGGTGATGCACATTCTTTTTTTCTATGGGCAAAGAAAAATTATGGCTCAGGTGCTATTCCAAAATGGAATTTTCATAAGATTATAATTGGAAAAAATGGAAAAGTAGCTGAAACATTTGCATCTATAACAAAACCATCCTCAAAAAAATTTATTTTAGCAATAGAAAAAGAAATTAAAAATTAAAACTCATTCCATCAAACGCAGGAACAATATCTCGGGGAAGTTTTTTTTTAAGTTTATTATAGTCTAAATCTAAATGAAGATTGGTAAGTATAGTTTTTTTAGGTTTGAGTATATTTGCAATTCGAATAGCAGTTTTATAATTTAAATGAGTTGGAAAATCCTTGTATCTGAAGCAATCGATTATTAAATAATTTAAATCTTTTAACTTTGTCAATGTCGCTTCGTTAATAGAACTACAATCGCTAATATAAGCCACTTTATTTACAATATAAACAGTAGAAGTAGTTTTGCCATGAGGAACTTCAACTGTTGAAATATTAACCTTTTTTTTTGCAACAATTATCGAGAAATCTTTTTTAATAATATTTGATTTAAGAATTGGAATATATGAGCCTTTTTTTTTAAAACAAAAATCATATCTTCTTCTAAGATCATTAATTGTTTTGCTACTACCGTAGACATTAATTTTTTTTTTTTTTTTCCATGCAAATGGCCTTAATTCGAAAATACCAGACGTTTGATCGCTATGTTCGTGTGAATACAGTACAGCGTCGATATTTTTGATTTTATTTGATATGAATTGAGATCTGATATCAGGCGATGTATCAATTAAAATTGAAATACCATTAAATATAAAAAAAGCAGAACATCTAGTTCTTGTATTTTTTTTGTTTAAATTATCACACGATCCCCAATAATTCATAATAGTTGGTACGCCATGTGAACTTCCGCATCCTAATATTATAAATTTATTTTTCAATTTAATTGACCAAATAATTTAAAAAAATTATGAGAGGTTTGTTCTGAAAATTTTTTAGACTCAATTTTTTTTAATTTAGCTAGAAAATTTACAGTATGAATAATATGGGATGGCTCATTTGATTTACCTCTTAACGGTTCAGGAGAAAGATAAGGGGAATCTGTTTCAACTAAAATTTTATCATTTGGTAGAGACAAAAATGTGTCTGCTAATTCTTTTGATTTTTTAAAAGTAATAACACCACTAGCAGATATGTAACATCCTAATTCGATTAGCTTGTGTGCAAATATTCTAGATCCTGTGAAGCAATGAATTAATACTTTGAAATCTTTTTTCATTTTTTCAGCTTTAAGTATTTCATATGTATCTTCTTCGGCAGATCTTGTGTGTACAATTAATGGTAAATTTAATATTTGAGCCGCTTTTATGTGTTCTATAAATATTTTTTTTTGAATTTTACGGTCAGAACGATCGTAATAGAAATCGAGACCAGTCTCACCAATACCAATGACTTTTTTGTTTAAATTTATTTTTTTAATAATTTCTTCTTGATTTAAATTTGCATAATTTTTAGTTTCATGTGGATGAATACCGTAGGTGCCATAAATATTTTTGTATTTTTTTATAATTTCTAGAATACGTAAGTAGCTCTCATTTGTGGTAGAGATACTTAGTAAATATTTGACATCGTTACTTAAAGCTCTATCGATAACATCATTTAAGTTAGAAGCCATGGGCTCATATTCAAGATGGCAATGTGAATCAATTATCATTTTCTATCTTTTTAAAAAGTATTGAAGTTTTTTTAAATTCAAGACTATGGTCAAAAATATTTTTTTCTATTATTGATTTTAATAACCTATCCTCATTATGCAAGTTCATTATGTCAAGAATCTTACTACAGCTAATAGGAATAATTGGACTTAATAAAATACTAATATTTTTTATTTGGGTCACTATGACAAATAAAATTGTATTCATTCTTTGGATGTTTGTTTTTTTTAGCGACCAAGGCTCTAAATCATTGAAATATTTATTAGCATCAAAAGAAAACTCTACAACTTTCTTAACATAATTATTGAGTTCTTGTTTGTTCATGTCTTCCGTTAGCTCTTCGATTTTATCTATTAAATTATTTACTAGTTTTAAATCAACTTCTTCAAGTTTAGATGGCTTTGGCAGTTTACCTGCACAATTTTTCTCAATAAAACTAAAAACTCTTTGACACAAATTACCAAAATTATTTGCAAGATCGTTATTTATACAGTTTTTAAGATTTTCCATTGATATATTTCCATCGTTACCCAAAGAAACTTCTTTAATTAAATAGTAACGTAATTGATCAATGCCATATTCATTAATTATTCCTATAGGATCTAGTATGTTGCCTAATGATTTGGACATTTTTTTTTCATCCGAAAGAATCCAGCCATGGGCATAAATTTTTAAAGGTAGTGGCAGTTTGGCTGCCATTAAAAAAGCCGGCCAATAAACTGCATGGAATCTTAGAATATCTTTTCCAATTATGTGAACATTAGCTGGCCAATAATTTTTATAAAGTTTGTCGTTTATGTCTGGAAAATTGAGAGCACTTATATAATTTGTTAAAGCATCTAGCCAAACATAAACAATGTGCTTGTCGTTATTTGGTACGGGTATCCCCCATTTAAAAGAAGTTCTACTAACTGATAGATCATTTAGGCCTCCTTTAACAAATTGTATAATTTCATTGTTTCTAGATTTAGGTGATACAAAATTAGGATTTTTTTTATAAAGCTCTAAGAGTTTATTTTGCCAAGCAGAAAGTTTAAAAAAATATGATTCTTCTTCAAGCCAATGTACTTCAGATCCAGAAGATTTAACAAATTTTTTTCCATTTGTATCTAATATTTCTTCCTCTGTATAATAAGCTTCATCAGATACAGAGTACCATCCTTTGTATTTTGAAAGATAGATATCACCTGATTCAACAAGTTTATTCCAAATAGCTTTTACTGAATCATGGTGTCGTTTTTCGGTTGTTCTAATGAAGTCGTCATTTGAAAGATTTAATATTTTAGATAAATCTTTAAACTTAAAGGAAAGTTCGTCACAAAAAACTTTTGTCGGTTTGTTGTTTTTTTCTGCCTCTCTTTGTATTTTTAAACCATGCTCATCAGTACCTGTTAAAAAATGAACATTTTTTTTTTCTAATCTCTTAAATCTTGCAAATACATCTGCAACTATACTTGAATAGGCATGGCCCATGTGTGGGTTTCCCGAAGGATAATAAATTGGTGTTGTTATGTAAAAATTATTATTAGACATTTTTTAATCTTAATTCTATGGAGTTTAATACAGAATTTGTATTAAGATTGTACAATATAAAATCATTTATTTTATGAACTATAGTTGATTTAAGATTTATCAAAAAATCAATTTTATTGTTATTTTCGTTAATAAGTTTATGGAAAAATTTATCAATTAAATAAACAGAAAGTGTTATTAAAAATTTATCTTTATCTTTTTTATACGCACTTAATAGTTTATTAAGTTTTAAAATGATGTCATCATTATTGTTAATTTTATGCTTATCGTAAAGTTCATTAAAAGCAATTAATAACCCAGGTGTTAAAGCTCCATCATCTTCTATTAAAAGACTATCTTTTTGGTTTTCTGTCAGATAATTAATTATTTTACTGCGTCCGCTGGAATTTAAATAAATATTATTTTTTATACAACGAGATGATATAGTTGGAATTAGATATCCTTGTTGATTATTTATTAGAATAAAAAAGTTATTAATACTAGGTTCCTCAAGAGTTTTAAGTAAAGCATTTGCAGAATTCGCATTTAGAAATTCAACCTCATCTATAATTGTAAATCGTGGATTTTTGGATAACGATGTATTTGAAAGAGTAGCTTTTAAATTTCTAACATCATCAATCTTTAGATTTTTACCGTCTTTTGCCTTAAGAAATATTACATCAGAGCAATTTTGATTTAAAATTGATTGGTAAAAATTTGAATTAACATCAATTTTTTTATCTTTAAAATTATATTTAAATTTATCTTTATTTGAATAAACATAATTTAAAAAATGCAAAACAAGTGTAAATTTTCCAATGCCTTTTTTTCCATTTAAAAGTAAGACTTTTGGGAAAGAATTTGAATCAAAGAGTTTGACCATTTCATCAAAATAATGGTCCATTGAAATTAATTTAGTAGATTTGAATGGATTGGTGTTGTTATTCATTATTTTATTTATCTTAATTTTTTTATTACAAGGTTTATTATTGTATTTTCAAGATCAGGATTATTTTTAGATGAATCAAATATACAATAATTTTTATTGAGTTTTGCTATTTCAATATATGCATTTTGTGCCTTTTTGTAAAAATTAATTTTTAATTTATCGAACTTATTTTTTTCTTTTCTTTTTTTAATTCTCGAAAGAATAGTCTTAAAATTAGATTTTAAGACTATAGTTAAATTTGGTGTAAGTCCTTTTAATATATATTTTTGATTCATGTTATTTATATTTTTATCAATTTTATTACCTATTACTTGATATGCATATGTTGAGTCAGTAAAACGATCACATAAAACAATTTGTTTGTTTTTTTTTGCTTTTAAGAGTAATTTAGTAACATGTTCATTTCTAGCAGCGCACATAAGGTAATAATCAGTCAGGCTATGAAATTGATATGAATTTTTAGAAAAAATTAAACTTCTTATTTTTTCTGCTGTTATAGAGCCACCTGGCTCTCTCGTTTTAATGACATTAAACTTTTTATTTTTTAAATTTTTATAAAGTTTATTTATTTGATAGCTTTTACCTGTACCTTCGACACCTTCAAAAACAATAAAATAGAATTTTTTTTTACGCATCTCCCCAAATCATGTAATTAAAAGACATCAATAGACTAGATAAAAAATTTATTTTTTTCATTTTTTCAACTGCGTAAACTGGAATACTTTTTATCAATTCTTTTTTGTTGTAAATATTAATTGAAGCTATTTTTTCATTTTTTTCTATTGGTGCTTTAAGAGGACCAGCGTACTCTAAGGTTACTTCAAAATATTTTAAGTCTTTTTTACCAATAGTTGTGTAAATATCTTCTTTTGTGTATCCTTTAATATTCTTTTCTTTCCCAAGCCATGTTTTAATTTCAAAAATTGTTTCTTTATTCTTAGATATTTCAAAAGTTTCTGTGTTTGTGAGTCCCCAAGTTAACAGTTTTCTTGATTGGCTCGATCTTAGTGCGTTAGTTTTAAATCCACTGCCGACAGCTATTAATCTTCGTGTATTTTTTTTTATAGAACTTGCAAGTGAAAACTCTTCAACAGCTAAATGACCTGTTTTAATACCATCAACTCCTATTCTTTTGTAAAGTAATGAGTTTCTATTATTTTGAGTTATGGGATTTCCACCAGTACGGTCCCAAGTAAATTCGGTTTCTTTGAAATACTCATAATAAATTGGATAATTTTTTATTAAATATTTGGACATTACAGCGATATCCCGAACAGTAGAATAATTATCTGGATTGTTAATTCCAGACGTATTAGCAAAATTAGTAGACGTCATCCCTATTTCTTGAGCTTTTTCATTCATTAAAATAACAAAATTTTCCTCTGTCCCTGCAATACCCTCAGCTAAAGCAACGCAAGCGTCATTACCTGATGCAATGATGATTCCTCTCAACAAGTCCTCTACAGTTATTTCGTCATTAACCATTATGAACATTGAAGAGTAACCTGCTTGAGACATTCTCCATGCTTTCTCTGAAATTATAATTTTATCGTCCAGTGAAATCTTTTCTTGTTTTAACAAATCAAAAGCTATTATTGTCGTCATTATCTTGGTCATGGAAGCTGGATGAATACTATGATCAGGTTGCAATTCAAAAAGAATCTCGTTTGAATGGTAGTCTATAAGAATAGCTGTCCTTGCTTGAATTTTAGGTTCAGCATATGCGATGTTAAATGAATAAAGATAAACTGCTATAAAAATTTTAAGAAAATTATTCATTAATCTTAATATCCAAGTCTTCAAAATTTGAATCATTTAAAACAATGTAATCATTTTTGAGTTTATTTATAGTATTATATGGACCCATTAACAGTTCAAATGATTTATTATTATTTTTATTAATATAAATTAATTGATAATTTGAATTTACCAAAATTTTTATCAATCTAGTTTTTAATAGTTCTGCTGATTCAAGGCTAGAAAAATCTGCTACTAAAATTGAATATGATTTAGATTTAGTTTTTTTAATTATCTCTTGTTTAGATAAATTGTCTATATTAATTTTAGTAACAGGAGCCTTATTTGCGATCTTTTTTTCAATATTATTCATAATTGCTTTTTTAGCTATAAAAGATTTATTTTTTTTTATCTCAGTTACTTCTACATAAGGGAAATTTAGATCTAGGTTTAATTTTTGTGCAGTATTTTTTGAAATTAAGACTTTATAGAAATTATCGTACTTAATTTTTTTTTTTACAATTGTTTCTACAAATATATTGTTAGCTGGATTGGTAATTTTTAATTTCGTTCCCAGTTTAAACATATTATGTGAAACAAAAAACATATTATCACCTGAAGTGCTTATAGGCTGATCGTTAATAGCTGCAAAACCTTTGACTGAATATGTAAAATTTTTATTACTTGTATAAGTGGTGTTAATACACGATGTAAGAAAAATTAATAAAACTATTTTATATTTCATTTTTAAAATTTTCTTTCAATGTACAAACAGCAAGGGCAAATCTTAATGATCTATTCCAATTTAAAATTTTTTCATAATTAGAAAAAACTAGGTATGCAGGTGTATATGTATTTGAACCTGGAATTATGTCTATGTCAGGAGTTATGATAGCAGCCTCTAAATTTTTATCAACATTAAGTTCATTATAATTTTCTATATATTTTTTAAAATATTTGATTTTTTTTTTATTCTTAATATTTCTAGCAGAAGAATTGAGATATTTAATTGGTATATTTTTATTTAGATTAATTTTTATGAAACATGGTACATTTTTTTTCCATCCAATTTTTTTAAGATAGTTTGCAGCAGAGGCAAAAGAATCCTCAGTTTTTTTTAATTCTATAGTAGTATTATTATTATAGTCTATTGCATAATTTTGAATTGTTCTTGGCATAAACTGAAAATTTCCAAATGCACCCGCCCAGGACCCAAATAATATTTTTTTATCTATAATTTCTTTATCTACCAGTTTTAATAAAATTATTAATTCTTTTGTAAAAAATTCACTTCTTCTTTTATCAAAACTTAGAGTAGCCAAAGAAGAAACAATATCCATTTTTCCTAAATATTTTCCAAAATTAGTTTCAATACCCATAAGTGCCAGCAATAATTCTTTTTCGATTAAAAATTTTTTTTCAATAGTGTCGATTATTAATTTTTCTTTTTTATATAAAGCTAATCCTTTTTTCACTTTATTTTTATTTGTTCTTTTTTTGATGTATGTATGTGTATCCTCATAAAACTCGGGTTGATATCTATCGTACTCAATAACTTTTGGTAAGAATATCGCACTAGACATAACATCATTAACAACATTTTTAGACACACCAGATTTAATGGCCTCTATTTTAAATTTTTTGACCCATTTGTTAAACTCAGTATTACTAGCAAAAGCATTGGTGTCTAAAAAAGTTAATATTAGTAAAATATAAATACTTATTAGTTTTTTAACCATTTTTTTAAGTAACATAAAAAAAAAGACAAGACTAGATTGAATAAAAATCCATATTGTTATTTGTCATTATTGATAGTATTAAGTTGCTAATTACTTTTAAGGAGAGGTGGCTGAGCGGTTGAAAGCACTGGTCTTGAAAACCAGCAACGGGGCAACTCGTTCGTGGGTTCGAATCCGACCCTCTCCGCCATTAAGTGATTTTAAAGGTAATAAATAAATTTAATATTTTTCTATCATTAAAAAGACCCATTGGAGCTTTGTGTAAATAATAATTGCTTATATCCTCATCACTACAGTTCAAAAAATCATCAAGTTTTTTTAATTCATCATGAGTCAGGATATTAATAATACTTGAGACGAATGAAGTTAATAATAAATCCATTTCTTTTGTGCCTCTATAAGCAGATCTATATTTAATTTTTTTTTTTAATAATTCTAATTCATTCATTGGATATTTTATTATACATTAAGAAATGAACTTAATTAATAAAAAGAATTTTTTATTTGAAGATGTTTCATCTATTGAAGGTGTGGGTAAAAAACTTTCATTATATTTAAAAAAAAAAAAGATAGAAAAAGTGAATGATTTACTCTGGAATTTGCCTTACTCATTTACTGATAGATCAGAGATAACAACTTTAGATAGGTTAGAAGTTGGTAAGATTTTTACAATAAAAATCAAAGTTTTAAAATATAATTTTCCTAGAATAAGAAACTTACCAAATAGAATTCTTTGTGAAGATCAATATGGAAAGATTGATCTTATTTTTTTTAATAGCCGTGAGGGATATATTAAGAAAATTTTACCAATTAACGAATGGGTTGCAGTTAGTGGAAAGGTTAATTTTTTCAGAAAAAAATATCAAATTACAAATCCAACATATGTTGAAAAAATTGATAAAATAGAACTTGTAAATAAAATTATTCCTAAATATTCACTCACGGAAGGTTTATCTGAAAAAATATATTCAAAAATAATTGAAAAGGTTTTTAATAAAATTCCAGATATTGAGGAGTGGCACGAAAAAGATTTTATTAAAAAAATGAGTTTTTTAAGCTGGAAAGATTCAATAAAAAAATTACATAGCTCTAAAATAAAAAAAGATTTAAACTCGAACTATTTAAAAAGGCTTGCTTATGATGAAATATTTGCAAATCTATTATTTCATTCAAATAATAGAAATAAAATTAAAAAAATTAAAAAAAATAAAAAAATTTTTAAAAAAATTTATTCTTCTAGTCTGAGAGATGCTCTTCCATATGAATTAACAGATGGTCAAAAAAAAATAATCAATGAAATTGAAATTGATTTAATGTCGTCACAAAGAATGTTTAGAATATTGCAAGGAGATGTTGGGTCAGGAAAAACTATCATATCTATAATGGCTGCCTTAAACACAATAGAATCTGGATACCAGTGTGGATTAATGGCCCCAACGGCTATTTTAGCAGAACAACATTTTTTATTATTTAAAAAATTAATCAAAGAGACTGATCTAAAAATAAACTTTTCTTTATTAACAGGCAAAACAGATCTTATTGAGAGAAAGATTATTTTAGAAAATCTAAAAAATAATAAAATTAATTTTTTAATTGGAACGCATGCACTATTTCAAAAAAAAATTAATTTTAATAAGTTGGGACTTGTTATAATTGATGAACAGCACAAATTTGGTGTTCAGCAAAGAATCAATTTTGCTAAAAAAGGTGGTTCTAATTGTGATATTTTATTGATGTCAGCAACGCCTATACCAAGAACTATGATGATGTCAATTTATGGAGATATGGATACATCTAGATTAATGGAAAAACCAATTCAAAGAAAAAAAATTATAACATTAAGTAAACCTGAAAATAAGGTTAATGACCTATGGCCTTTAATAGAAAAAAAAATTATATCTGGAGAACAAATTTTTTGGGTTTGTCCTTTAATAGAGGACTCAAATAAATTAGATTTTTCATCAACTTCTAAGCTTTTTGATTTACTTAATAAAAAATTCCACAAAAAGGTTGGAATTGTTCATGGAGCATTAAATCAAGATGAAAAGGAAGATGTAATGAAAAAATTTCTGAATAACGAGATTTCAATTCTTGTCTCTACAACTGTAATTGAAGTTGGTGTAGATTTTCCAAATGCAACAGTAATGGTTATAGAAAATGCAAATAAATTTGGATTAGCGCAATTACATCAGTTAAGAGGTAGAATCGGAAGAGGATCAAAACCTGGTACCTGTATCTTAATGTTTAAAAATCAACTAAGTCAAAATGCTAGGAAAAGAATTCAAATTTTAAAGTTGTCAGATGATGGCTTTTATATTGCCGAAGAAGACATGAAATTGCGAGGTTATGGTGATATAATTGGATTTAAGCAAAGTGGAATTAAACTATTTAAAATTGCTGACCCAGTACATCATGAAGATTTGTTTAAGCTTGCAGAAAAAAATATTGACAATTTAAACACCAGAGAATTAAACGATAATAAGTATAATATTTTACTTAAATTATTTGACAAGGTTGATTTAGCAGATGAAGAAGGAACTACTTCTTGATACAAACTATAAAGATGTTCCTGCAGAAACAATAAATCTAGATGCATCTTCAAAACTCATATCAAGGAAAAGTAAGTCTTTCTTTGGGACCATTAGTAAGAATCCGCTAGTTGGATTTGGCGTTGTAGGAACAAAAACATTTATTAATTCTTCATTTACTTTTTCAGAAATTTCACCTTTATTTTCTTTGGTAGCAAAAGCAACTACCCAAATACCTTTCCTGGGATACTCTAAAAGAACAACACTTTTTTTATTTCCTTTTGTTTGGGTAAAACTTTCTGTTAATTGACCTACTGCTGAATATATGGTTCTAAGTATAGGAATTCTTTTTAATGTATTGTTAAAGAGTTCTAAGAATTTTTTTCCTAAGAAAGATAAGGACAAACCTCCTATTAGTGTTATTAAGATTATAGTTATTAATATTTCAATTCCAGGAATATCGAATGGTAAATAGTTGTTTGGATTAATTTTTTTTGGTAAAAAACTTGAAGATATTTTTATTATAAATAAGCTTAAATAAACAGTTATACCAATAGGGATGAGCACAATGGCACCGGTAATGAAATAATTTCTTAGTGTAATAAATATTGACTTTTTAACTTTAGAAGACATTAATGATAACTGGAATAAATAATAAAAACTGCTAGTAAAATAAAAATTGCAATTAATATTTTATTATTTAAAATCATAAGATTATTATTATATGATTCATAACATAAAAAGAAGAAAATTTATTGAATTAATTGGCTATGGCTGTTGTGGTTTAATTCTTCCCTCATGCTCAACTGTACCTATCACAAATAGACGGCAATTATCAATTTATCCTGAGGGGGCAATAAACAACTCTGCTGCTAATGCTTATGAAAATTTTAAAACTAAGAACAAATTAATCACATCTGGTGATCAACTAGAGTCAATTAAAAAAATTGGTCAGAGAATAGAATTTGCTGTTAAAAGTTTTTTTTTAAAACAAGATGGTAAAGATCCAACTAGTAGTTTCCAATGGGACTATATATTAGTAGACAACGACAAGGTAAAAAATGCTTGGTGCATGCCTGGAGGAAAAATTGCTATTTACACTGGGATACTTAAAGTAACTCAGAATGATAATGCTCTTGCAGCTGTTATGGGTCACGAAATAGCACATGCTGTTGCTAAACATTCTGTTGAAAGAGCCAGTCAAGCGTTAACAGTTAACATAGGTACTCAAGTTGCAGATATTTTTTTAGGTGGAGCTATAAACAGAACAAGACAAACTATTGGTCAATCTAGTGGGATGGATATTTTGCAATTAGGAATTTTTAATCCTTTCGGTAGAAAGCAAGAAACTGAAGCAGACTATTTAGGTTTAATTTTTTCTTCTTTGGCTGGGTATGACATTAGAGAATCAATCAAACTCTGGGAAAGAATGGCTGAAGATAAAAAAGGTAAAGAGCCACCTCAGTTTATGAGCACACACCCATCAAGTGCAAATAGAATAATAAATTTAAACAAATGGATTACAGAAGTAATGATTGAATATCCTCCAATAAAGAGAGTATAAAATGGTGAGCCCTGATGGACTCGAACCATCGACAGCTTCCTTAAAAGGGAAGTGCTCTACCAACTGAGCTAAGGGCCCTAAAGAAAATTTGTTTTATATATAAAATACAAGAAATTCAAACAAAAAAAAAAGGTTAATTAAATAAATTTACATATTTATTATAGAACTTATTAAATGTGCCCTTTTTAATCTCTTTTCTAATTTCAAGCATAAACTGTTGATAAAAGTTTATATTATGAAGAGAAATCAGCATAGAAGCCAATATTTCATTAGTTTTAATTAAATGATTCAAATAACTTTTTGAGTAAAGGTTTAAATTTCTAATTGATGTTTTCTTATCAAGAGGTGATTTATCTTTTTGATACTTTGCGTTTCGGAGGTTTACTTTACCTTCCCATGTAAATGCTAGACCTGTCCTTCCTGACCTAGTTGGCAAAACACAATCAAACATATCTATACCGTTTTTTACAGCACCTAGAATATCTGAAGGCGTTCCTACACCCATTAAATATCGGGGTTTATTTTTTGGCATATAGTTAACTGTACTGTTTAAGATATTAAACATTTCTTCTTGATTCTCACCAACTGCCAAACCACCCATTGCATATCCATCGAATTCAATTGAAACTAATTTTTCCAAACTATTTAATCTAAGATCTTTATATAAACCACCTTGAACAATTCCAAACAAAGCTTTTTTTTTATCATTACCAAATTCAGTTTTACACCTTTTTGCCCAACTCGTAGATATTTCTATTGCGCTAATTAATTTATCTTTATTGTTTGTAAGAGACGGGCATTCATCAAGAACCATTAAAATATCAGAATTAATTGATTTTTGTATTTGAATACTTTTTTCTGGACTTAATACAAATTTTTTTCCATCAATATGTGAAGAAAAAACTGCTCCAATATTTATGTCAATTTTATTTAGTTTAGATAAAGACATAATTTGAAATCCCCCTGAATCTGTTAGAATTGGTTTTTGCCAATTCATAAAATCATGCAAACCGTTAAATATATCTAGAGTGTCTGTGCCTGGCCTAATCATTAAGTGATAAGTATTACCTAAAATAATTTGAGACCCAGTTTCTAGAATATCTTCTGTAAAAATACCTTTAACTGTTCCTAAAGTTCCTACAGGCATAAAAGCAGGTGTATCAATAACTCCTCTGTGGGTAGAGATTTGGCCCAATCTTGCTTTTTCATCTTGAGCTATTAACTCAAAAGAAAAATGCAACTTTTCCATCAGGGTTATTTTTTTGATCTAAGACTAATAATTTTATCCGGATTTTCTACAGAACCATTTGCTCCATCACCTCTTTTAATATTGTCTATTAATTCAATCCCTTTAGTAACTTTTCCAAATGCCGAGTATTGTCTGTCCAGATGAGGAGCTGGCTCAAAAATAATAAAAAATTGACTATTCGCACTATTAGGATCTGCTGATCTTGCCATTGATAGAACACCTCTGTTGTGTGCAACATCACTAAATTCTGCTTTCAAATCTGGCAGATCAGACCCACCTGTACCCGCTAAATCTAAATTATATTCTTGTGAATTTGAGTTCCCAAATTTTACATCACCAGATTGTGCCATAAAACCTTCTATTACTCTGTGAAAAACAACACCATCATATTTACCTTCATTGGCTAGTGTTTCAAATCTTTTAACATGATTAGGTGCAATTTTTGGATAAAGCTCGATCTCTACGTCGCCATCTTTCAGTTTTAATATCATCATATTTTCCTTTGCGTATGTGTTGCTAATAGTTAGTAAAAAAATTATAAAAATAAATATTTTTTTTTTCATTTTATTTTGTTTTGAAGAGATTTAATAACAGACTTTGTTACAAATTTGTTAATATTTCCTTTAAGTTTGGCAATTTCTTTTACAAATTTTGAAGATATTATCTGATTTTCCACATCTGACATTAAAAAAATAGTTTCTATATTATTGTTGAGTTTTTTGTTCATGCCAGCCAACTGAAATTCATATTCAAAATCAGATACTGCTCTTAAACCTCTTATAATAATCAAAGCATTATATTTTTTACATAAGTTAATTGTTAACGTGTTGAAGGGGGTAACTATAATTTTCTTTGAGTTTAACTTTAAGTCTATAAATAATGATTTTTTTATTATTTTAATCCTTTCTTCTATGGAAAAAAAATAATTTTTATTTTTTGTGTTTGTGGTAGCTACAATTAATCTATCACACAACTTTAATGATTTTTGGATAACATCAGCATGACCTAAGGTTATTGGATCAAAAGTTCCTGGATAAATAGCAGTTCTCATTATTCCTAATTGATATTATCTTCGATTTTGATGGCAGATACAACTTTTTCTAAACCATTTAATTTTTTAATAGTAACACCTTGTGTGTTTCTTCCTGCAGATCTTATTTCTTTAACTGCACAACGCATAACACTACCTTTATCTGTAGACAAAATAATTTCATCATTTTCTTCAACAACGAGAGTGGCAGCAACATCTCCATTTCTTGGTGAATTAATTATACTAATAATTCCTTTACCACCTCTGTTAGTAACACGATATTCTAAAAAAGAAGTACGTTTTCCATAGCCATTTTCAGTAATTGATAGGACAAACTTATTTAACCCATTTTTTATTTTTTCATCTTTTTTTATCATCTTAGGGTCAATTTTAGGTGAATCTAAAACTGATAACGATATAACTTTATCGTTATCTGATAACTGTATTCCACGAATACCTTTTGAGGAACGTCCTTTGAATAACCTTAATTTTTTTGCCATAAATCTTATGCATTTACCTTTTTTAGTGCTCATCATAATATCTTGGTCATCTCTGCATATTTTTACGCCAACTATTTTATCATTAGTTTCAAGTTTCATTGCAATTTTACCATTAGCATTAATGTTGGCAAAATCATCTAAACTATTTTTTCTTACGTTTCCATTTGCAGTCACAAAAACTATAAATAGCTTTTTCCATTCACTTTCGTTTTCTGGTAATGGCATTATAGAGCTTATTGATTGGTGATTTTTTAAAGGTAAAATATTAAACAAAGATTTACCTTTAGAACTTGTGCTACCTTCAGGAATTTTCCAAGCTTTTATTTTAAAAGCCAAGCCTTCTGAAGAAAAAAATAAAAATGGTGTATGTGTGTTCGCTGTAAATATTTGTACTACAAAGTCTTCATCTCTTGTGACTATATTTGACTTTCCTACACCACCTCTTTTTTGCTGTTTCAAACTCGTAAGTGGACTTCTTTTAATGTAGCCTTGATTTGTAATGTTTATTACTACAGACTCTTTTTGTATAGTTTCTTCAATACTATAATTTAATTCGGCATCAGTTATTTTAGTTCTTCTAGGTACAGCAAATCTAGTTTTAATCTCTAACAATTCATCACTTATCATTTTATAAAGTTCTTTTTTGGAGCCTAAAATCTTATTATAACTGATTATAAGGGCTGAAAGCTTATTTATTTCAGTTTCAATTTCTCCTATACCATAAGCAGTTAACTTTTGAAGCCTTAGCTCAAGTATTGAAAGCACTTGTTCTTCCGATAGTTGATAACTTGAAGGACTCTTCTTTTTTTCTATCAAAACAACTAATTTTACACTTTTCTTAATTTTCCACTTTTTAGATAAAAGATTTTTTTTAGCAGTATCAGTATCATTTGAATTTTTAATTATTTTAATAACCTCATCAATATTTTCTACCGCTGTTGCTAAGCCAATTAACACATGGGCTCTTTCTTCAGCTTTTTTTAAATCAAACTTAATTCTTTTGGTTAAAGTTTCTTCTCTAAATTTTACAAATTCAGCAATAAATTCTTTAAGATTAAATATTTTTGGTTTGTTATCAACAATTGCAAGAGTATTGAAACCAAAAGAACTCTCTATACTAGTTTGTTTATAAAGCTGTCTTCTTATTGTTTCACCTTCAACTCCCTTTCTCAACTCTACAACAACTCTAATACCTTCTCTGTTAGACTCGTCTCTTATATCTCTTATACCTTCAATTTTTTTATCTCTTGCTAATTGAGCAATCCTTTCGACTAAAACAGATTTATTAACTTGATATGGGATTGATTTAATTATTAATACAGATCGATCATTTTTAAGGATTTCTTCTTCGATTTCTCCTCTAATTTTAAATGAGCCTCTACCCTTGTTGTATCCTTGTTTGATAATATCAGTTCCTATAATAACACCACCAGTTGGAAAATCTGGTCCTGGCACATGTTTCATTAATTGAGCTACAGTTATTTCTTTATTAGCTATATAGGCATTTGTTGCGTTTATTACTTCTCCTAAATTATGCGGTGGTATACTAGTCGCCATTCCAACAGCAATACCGCCTGCCCCATTAACTAAAAGATTGGGGTATTGAGAAGGTAAAACTACTGGTTCTCTTTCTGTTTCGTCATAATTATTTCTATAAGCTACAGTATTTTTTTCTAAATCTTCAGTTAAGAATTGTGAAATTTTTCCCAATTTTGTTTCAGTGTAACGCATTGCTGCAGGAGGATCTCCATCTATTGATCCAAAGTTACCCTGGCCTTCAATTAAAGGAAGGCTCATAGAAAAATCTTGAACCAATCTTACAAGAGCATCATAAACAGATTGATCTCCGTGAGGATGATATTTACCAATTACATCACCTACTATTCTAGCAGATTTACGAAATGGTTTTGACCAGTCATAACCACCTTTATACATTGCAAAGATGATTCTTCTATGTACAGGTTTTAAACCATCTCTTACGTCGGGTAGTGCCCGACTTACAATTACACTCATTGCATAAGAAAGATATGAGGAACTCATCTCATCAGAAACTAAAATAGGTTTAAAAGAATTGTTATTTTGACTAGCTGTGTTTTCCATGTGATTTAGAAAGGAATTTCGTCGTCTAAATCATTATTTATAGATTGAATGTCATCTTTCGGTAATGTGCTTTTATTTTCAGTTACTAAATTTGAATCTTCACTTTTATTTTTTCCATCCAACATAGTTAAACTTGAGTTGTAACCTTGAAGGACAACTTCTGTAGAATACTTATCTTGTCCTGATGATTCATCTTTCCATTTTCTTGTAGTTAAAGCTCCTTCAATATAAATATTTGCACCTTTTTTTAAATATTGTTGAACAATGCTAACTAATCCTTCGTTAAAAATTACTACTCTGTGCCATTCTGTTTTTTCTTTTCTTTCGCCAGTAGATTTATCTTTCCATGATTGGCTTGTTGCTAAACTTAGCCTTGCGACACTTTTACCGTTAACCATTTGCTTAATTTCAGGATCTGCCCCTAGTCTTCCAATTAATAGTACTTTATTTAAACTTCCAGCCATAATTCAAGTTGTTAATATGTGATTTGATATTTAATAACAATTAAATTTATATCATATAAACAACTTAATTATAAGATGATTATTAATAATGTATAAATAAAAATGCTAAAAAAAATCATTATAAAAGGTGCAAAAGAACACAATTTAAAAAATGTTTCGGTGGATGTTCCGAAAGATAAGCTTGTTGTGATCACAGGTCTTTCTGGTTCTGGAAAATCATCATTAGCTTTTGACACTATTTATGCAGAAGGACAGAGAAGATATGTAGAGAGTTTGTCTGCCTACGCTCGACAGTTTTTAGATAAGATGAAAAAACCAAAGGTGGATCTTATAGAGGGATTAAGTCCTGCTATATCAATTGAACAAAAAAATACGTCGAAGAACCCTAGGTCTACCGTAGCCACTGTCACTGAAATTTATGATTATATGAGAGTTTTATATGCCAGGGTTGGTATACCGTATTCTCCATTCACAGGTAAGCCTATTGTTTCTCAATCAGTTAGTGAAATGGTGGATAAAATTAAAGCATTACCTAAAAGCAATACAATTTATTTGCTCGCACCAATAGTTAGAGGAAGAAAAGGAGAATATAAAAAAGAAATTTTAAATTATAAAAAAAGAGGTTTTCAAAAAATTAAGGTTGATGGAAAATACTGTGAAATAACTGATTTTCCAGAATTAAATAAAAAAATAAAACATGATATTTCAATCATTGTAGATAGAATTGTAATTAACTCTAGTATAGGGAACCGTTTAGCAGATAGTGTAGAGACTGCATTAAGTATATCTAATGGGCTTTTAATTGTCGAATATGAAGACGAGACGTTACCTAAAAAATTCAGAAAAGTTGAATCAATTACTTTTTCGTCAAAATTTTCATGTCCTGAAAGTGGTTTTACTTTAGAGGAAATAGAACCGAGGCTTTTTTCCTTTAACAGTCCGTACGGTGCTTGTGAGGAATGTGAAGGTATAGGCCACAATTTAAATGTTGACCCTAACTTAGTTGTGCCAGACACAAAAAAAAGTCTACAAGATGGAGCTATAGAACCGTGGGCTAAGTCAACATCGTTATATTACGCTCAAACTTTAGCATCTATTGCAAAGCACTATAAATTTTCTTTGTCCGATTCTTGGAAAAAATTATCAAAAAAAATTCAAGATGTAATATTGTATGGATCGGATGAAGAGGAAATAAAATTTTCCTATGACGATAATTATCAATCTTACACTACCAAGAAAACTTTTGAAGGTGTGATAAACAACCTTGAAAGAAGATATTTAGAGACAGATAGCGAGTGGAAAAGAGAAGAAATAGCACAATATCAAAGTGAATCTAATTGTGAAAAATGTAAAGGACAAAGATTAAAAGAAGAGTCTCTATGCGTAAAAATAAACGAACTTAATATTAGTGATGTAACTATAAAATCTATTGATGATGCCAAAAAATGGTTTGATAATTTAAATACAGTTTTAAATGATAGAGATAAGAAAATAGCTACGCATATTTTAAAAGAAATAAATGAAAGACTTAATTTTCTTTTAAATGTTGGCCTTAACTATTTGACTCTTTCAAGGGAATCCGGAACCTTATCAGGAGGTGAGGCACAAAGAATACGTTTGGCGTCACAAATTGGTTCTGGATTAACAGGTGTTCTATATGTTCTTGATGAACCATCAATAGGTTTACACCAAAGAGATAATAAAAAATTAATAACAGCATTAAAAAAACTTAGAGATCTTGGAAATACAGTTATTGTCGTTGAACATGATACTGAAACAATGGAAAATGCTGATCATATTATAGATATAGGACCAGAAGCAGGAGTACATGGTGGTGAAATAGTTGCTGAAGGAACTTTTGAAGATATTGTAAAAAATAGTAAAAGTATAACTGGAAACTATTTATCTGGTAAAAAATATATTGCACTTCCAAGAAAAAGACGTACAGCTAAAAATGGTAGATTTCTAGAAATACTTGGGGCTACAGGTAACAATTTAAAAAAAGTTGATCTTAGAATCCCAATCGGTGCTTTTACTTGTGTAACTGGTGTTTCTGGAAGTGGTAAATCAACCTTAGTTCTCCATACATTGTTTAATGCTTTAAACTTAATTTTAAACACTACCAAAGCGAAGAAAACACCTAAGGCTTTTAGAAATTATAAAGGGACTGAGTTAATAGATAAAATTATCGATATCGATCAATCCCCAATAGGAAGAACGCCAAGATCAAATCCTGCAACATATACTGGTGCTTTTGGACCAATACGAGATTGGTTTGCATCTCTTCCAGAGTCAAAAGCCAGAGGCTATAAAATAGGAAGATTTTCTTTCAATGTAAAAGGTGGTAGGTGTGAAACGTGTGAGGGCGATGGTGTTATTACTTATGAAATGCACTTTCTACCAGATGTTTTCATACCTTGTGATACGTGTAAGGGGACAAGATATAACAGAGAGACTTTAGAGGTTAGATTTAAAGATAAAAATATTGCTGATGTTCTGGATATGACAGTTGAAGAAGGTTGTGAATTTTTTGAAAATATTCAAACTATTAGATCAAAACTAATAACTTTAAAACATGTAGGATTAGGTTATATAAAAATTGGACAGCAAGCTACAACGCTTTCTGGTGGTGAGGCTCAAAGGATAAAATTAGCTAAAGAATTGTCAAAAAGATCAACGGGAAGAACGCTCTATATATTAGATGAACCTACAACTGGACTTCATGCTCATGATATTAAAAAGCTTTTAGAAATATTACAAGCATTTGTAAATACAGGAAATACAGTTGTGGTAATTGAACATAATTTAGATGTAATTAAAACAGCTGATTGGGTTGTTGATATGGGCCCTGAAGGTGGGGTAGAAGGAGGTGAAATAATTGCAGAAGGAACTCCTGAAAAAGTTTCAGAAACAAAAGGAAGCTATACAGGGCAGTTTTTAAAGGATATTTTGTTCAAAGACACAATGAAAAAAACTGCATAGTTAATAAATTTTATGCTATAAAGGAATCATGGGTAACTTATTACAATCTCTATCTAAAACAGTTCATGCATCAGTTATTATAACTATACTGCTTTTTCTTGGCCTACACTTTTCAGGGGATGGGTTTGTCTTTGATAGAATTTTTTGGAGTTGGTTAGCGCGTTTCACACATGTAATAGTAGCAATAATGTGGGTAGGATTGCTTTGGTATTTAAATTTTGTTCAAATTCCAAATATGTCAAAAATTCCTGACGAACAAAAACCAGCCATTAGCAAAGTAATAGCGCCAGCAGTTTTATTTTATTTTAGATGGGCAGCAGCAATAACTGTTTTATCTGGTTTAATTCTTGCTTGGTTAAATGGATACGCTCATCAAGCAATGACTCTTGGTATTGGAAGTGGTTATGGAAAAAGTACTGCCATAGGTATTGGCATGTGGCTAGGAATAATTATGGCTTATAACGTTTGGTTTGTTATTTGGCCTAACCAGAAAAAAGCTTTGGGTATGGTAGAATGTAATCCTGAAGAAAAAGCTGCATCTGCAAGAACTGCAATGTTGTTCTCAAGAACTAATACTTTGTTGTCTTTACCAATGCTACTTTCAATGGTAGCAGCTCAAAATCTTTACTAAAGATTATATATCTTCGTCTTTTAACAATGTTTTTTGTGTTACCTTAAAAAAATTCAGGACAGGACTTGCAACAAAGATTGAAGAATAGGTTCCTATTATAACACCTAGTATCATAGCAAATGAAAAACCTTTTAAAATTTCACCTCCTAAAATAAAAATTGAAAACAAAGCTAAAAGTGTTGTTAAAGATGTAATTATTGTTCTAGACAAAGTTTCATTTACTGAAATATCAGCAATCTCATTTGTTTTAATTTTTGAATATTTTAATAAATTTTCTCTAATACGGTCAAATATTACAACGGTATCGTTCATAGAATACCCTACAATTGTTAAGACAGCAGCTACTATGGAGAGATTAACTTCAAAAGATAGAATGGAAAAAATACCAAGTGTAATAACAACATCGTGAATAAGTGCAACTATAGCACCCAGACTGAACTGCCATTCAAATCTAATCCAAATATAAAATAACATAGCACCTAATGCTAAAGCTATTGCAGTAAGACCTTGTTTAAGCAGTTCGCTACTAACCTTTGGGCCAACAGTTTCTACCCGTCTAAAATTAACTGCTGTGCCAATTTTTTTTGAAATGATATTTTTAAGTTCAATTATAAACTTTTCATTTTCGTTTGCGTTTTTTTCAAACTTTATTAAAAAATCACCTTTTTTACCAAATTGTTTAACATTTACATCCCCTAAAGCTGGCATGCTCAACGAACTTCTTATGTCTTGAATTTGAATATTTTCGTTGTCAATTCTAATTTCTAGTAATGTTCCACCTTTAAAATCTACTCCGTAATTTAGTCCTTTAAAAAATAAAAATAAGATACTAATAAGAACAGCTAATATAGAAAAAATATTAGCGATTCTAAAGAATTTAGAAAAATTTATTTTATTAATCATTACAATTTAAAATACTTTCCATTTTTATCATTTAGGACAATAATTGAAGTTAAGTGTCTGGCAATAAAATAAGCAGAAAATAGGGTTGTTATTATTCCTATGCCAAGAGTTACTGCAAAACCTTTTACCGGCCCTGAACCAAAAATAAATAGAATCGTTGCAGCTATTAAAGTTGTTACATTTGCATCAATAACAGTAATCTTAGCTTTATTATAACCAGTATCAAATGCGTGAATAATTGACTTTTCTGTTTTTAGTTCTTCTTTTATTCTTTCGTAAATCAAAACATTTGAATCTACGGCCATTCCGACTGTTAAAATAATACCTGCTATACCGGGTAATGTTAAAGTTGCTTCAAGAAGAGTCAAAATACCAACCATCATAAATAAATTTGCAATAAGAGAAATATTAGAAACCAAACCAAAGATTCTATACTTAACAAACATAAATATAATAACTAGAATAAATCCAACTATGAGAGAGAAAATTCCTGCGTCTATTGAGTCTTTTCCTAAATCAGGACCGACAGTTCTTTCCTCAACAATATTAATAGGAGCTGGTAAGGCACCAGATCGAAGTAGCAATGCTAAATCTGTTGATTCTTGAAATGAAAACCCTCCAGAAATAGTACCTGTTCCACCTGTGATAGCTTCACGTATTTGTGGCGCACTTATTACTGTGTTATCAAGAACAATTGCAAGTCTCCGGCCTACATTCTCAGTAGTAATTTTTCCAAACTTTTGTGCCCCTAGCCTATCCAAAGTAAAAAGCACAATTGGCTGGTTAGATTGATTGTCAAATTGTGGTTGTGCATCTATTAAATTATCTCCACTAATAACAACTCGCTTATTTACAGTAAGTTCTTCGTTGTTTTCAGATAAAATTAATTTTTCAGAACCAAAGCCGTCATCTTTGGATACTAACCTAAAAGTTAATTGAGCAGTCTTACCAAGAAGCTCTTTAACCCTTTCAGGATCATCTATTCCAGGTAATTCTACTAATATTCTTTTATCTCCTCTTTGTAAAATTGTCGGCTCTTTTGTTCCAACATCATCTATACGTCTTCTAATAATTTCTATAGACTGCTTTAAAGCAGCGTTGTTTAAGCTCACAAGACCAAAATTCGAAAATTGTATTAAAGTTTTATTTTGCTTAAAATCTAAATCCAATTCAAACTTATTGTACTCAGAAATAAAACTATTAACTGTGTTCTCTTGTTGTTTAAAAAAAAGATTTTTTAATTTTTTTTCTTTTTCTTTATCAATTGTTAAAGAAATATTGTTTGACGATATTATAAAATTTTTAAATTTTATTCCATTTTCATTTAATAACTTTTTGATTGGGATAACTTTAGTTTGTAGTTTCTGACTTACTAGAGGTTTTGTATCTATCTCAAGTAAAATGTATGATCCACCTTGAAGGTCTAAACCTAAATTAACTTTTTTATCTATTAGATTATTATTTTTAAGGTTTAAAGATGCAAAAAAAATAGTTATTATTAAAATTAAGTAAATAAATAAAACTTTAATTTTTGTAAAACTAAGCACAAAAAAAATATTATTTAACTTCTGTTTTTTTTAACATGCTTGTGATTGTAGATTTAATAATCTGAACTTTAACATTGTCACATAACACAACTTCAATTCTGTCATCTTCCATCACTCGTTCAACTATACCAATTACACCACCTGATGTTATAACTTCATCTCCACGTTTAAGACCTGCTACCATTGCTAAGTGATCTTTTGCTCTTTTTTGTTGGGGTCTTATTAAAAAAAAGTAAAAAATTACAAAAATTAAAATTAGAGGTATAAACTGTGCTATTCCTTGTCCGTTCATAATAGAAGATTAATTATAATATCTAGAATATTTTAACAAGAACATAATAAGAAAAAACTATATTTTATCCAAATTATTCATATATTTTCTCAATACAGGTGGTATCGTTACAGTACCATCTTTATTTTGATAGTTCTCTATCAATGATATCATTAATCTACCCACCGCAAGTGCTGACCCGTTCAGAGTAGAAACATAATCTGAACCACCAGAAAATTTATATTTAGTTCCCATTCTTTTTGCTTGAAAAGATCCACAAGACGAGCAGCTTGATATTTCTCTATATTTATTTTCAGAAGGAATCCAGGCCTCTATATCAAATGTTTTTTCTGCACTAAATCCCATGTCGCCTGAACTTAAAAGAATAACTTGGTATGGAATTTCTAAGAGTCTTAAAATTTCTTCAGCACTATTGAGCATTCTGTCTAGTTCGGTCAAAGTGTTTGATGGTTCAACTATGCTAACTAATTCAACTTTGTAGAACTGATGTTGTCTCATCATACCTTTGGTGTCTTTGCCATAACTACCAGCTTCTTTTCTAAAGCATGGAGTTGAAGCCACATATCTTAAAGGCAATCTTTTAGAATCTATTATAGAATCTCTTACTAGGTTTGTTAAAACAACTTCAGCTGTTGGTATGAGAAATTTTCTTTCTTCACCTTTATTTAACTTAATTTCAAATTGGTCATCTTCAAATTTAGGTAATTGACCAGTTCCAAACATTACATTTTCGTTGACAAGTAGTGGAGGTGAAATTTCCTTGTAAGAAAATTTTTTAACATGAATATCAAGCATAAAATTTATCAGTGCTCTTTCCAGTAAAGCAAAATTTGAATTTAAAATTACAAATCGAGAACCAGAAAGTTTAGATGAAGTTTTAAAGTCTATTTGATTATTTTTTTCACCTATATCTACATGTGACTTAATTGAAAAATCAAATTTTTTTATATTACCATTTTGTTTAATAATTTTGTTTGATTTTTCATCAACTCCTATAGGCACATCATCTCTAGCAATATTTGGAATGTTAGAAAGAATTGTATTTATTTTATATTGTAATGTAATTTGATTTTTAGAAATTTCATCTATTTCTTTAGAGAGATTTTTTGACTTTTCAAAATTTGTAGGAATTTTTGACTTTGATATTAATTTTTTTTCTTGTTCTTTTATTTCTTTTTTTTGAATTAATTCTCTATTCTCTTTATCAATTTTAATTAAATTATCAAAATTTATTAAGCTGTTTCTCTGTAATACCTTCTTTTTAAAAAAATCTAAATTTTTTCTAATTTCTTTAATATTATGCATTTTGTTTTTTTTCTATAAATTTAACTGTAAGTATAGATAATTCATACAATAATAATAAAGGAAGTGCCAAGCCAATTTGAGTAATGGGATCTGGAGGCGTTAAAATTGCAGCCACCGCAAATATTATTACCACAAAATATTTTCTTCTATGTCGTAAGTATTCTGAATTAATAATACCTATTCTGGCTAAGAGACTCAAAATAACTGGTAACTGGAAGCTGACACCAAACGCAAATATTAACCTCATTATTAATGATAGATATTCATTTACCTTTGCTTCCAACTGTATTGCAATTACGCCTGGTTCTGCAATTGTTTCAAAGCCGAGAAAAAACTTAATAGCTAGAGGCATTATTAAGTAATAAACGATACATCCTCCTAATATAAAAAGTGTAGGCGTAGCAATCAAATAAGGAAGTAAGGCTTGTTTTTCATTTTTATACAATCCTGGGGCTATGAATTTCCATAGTTGTGAAAGAAAGAAAGGACTTGATATAAAAAAAGCCGCAAAAAATGCAACTTTTAAATAAGTTAAAAAAGCTTCATGTAATGCTGTAAAAATTAATCTTCTATCTAAATTTTCGCTCAATACAGCATCTGCATAAGGTTGAACTAAAAAACGATAAATATCAGTAGAAAAAATATAACATATGACAAATAGCAGAATTAAAAAACCAAATGATTTTACAAGTCTAGATCTCAGTTCGGTTAAATGTCCTACAAAACTTCCTGTGTTGTTATTTTTATTATTTTTTTTCGTCATCTAAGTTTGTTTTTTTTTTAGGAGAAAGGTTTTTACTATTATCTATATCAAGATTAGTGATTTCATTAATATTAGACTGAACATTGGAAAAGTATTTTTTTACTGTGCTTGACCACATACCGAGCTTTCTTAAAACTACTGGAAAGTCTTTTGGGCCAATAACTAATATAGCTATGATTACTATAATTAATAGTTCTAACCATCCAATTTGTGGCATTAAAATTAATTTTTGTTAGAATTTTCCTGGTCGTCTTTTTTGTCTGAAGAATCACTAGGTGTTTCATCAGACAGACCTTTTTTAAAACTTTTAATTCCTTTGGCGACATCTCCCATTAGAGAAGAGATTTTTCCACGTCCAAATAAAAGAACGACTAAAACTACTACAATTGCAATTTGCCAAAATCCAGGAAGCATACAACTATTATATACATAAATTCACTAAAAATAAATATATTTAATTAATTAGAATCAGGTGTTTCATCAATAGCTTTTTCTATTTTTGAGTAGATATCATCCTTTTTATTTTGAGCATGTTCTTTGTAAAATTTACCAGTACCGAAAATTGAAGCATCAATAGTAGCTGTATCAATTAGGCCAGCGGAACTAAGTTCTTCCACGGTTGGTAGATCAGTCAATTTTTGTATGTTAAAATGATGTAAAAAATTTTCTGTAGTAGCATATTGAATAGGTTTTCCAATAACATCTTTTCTACCAGCAGGGCGAACCCAATCTAATTCAAGCAAAATTTCAAGTGTATTAGTTCCAAAAGCAACACCACGTATCTCTTCAATCTCAGATCTAGTAACTGGTTGGTGGTAAACAATTATTGCCAATGTTTCTAATGTTGCTCTAGATAATTTTTTTTCTGTAGATTTTTGTAAAGACATTAAATTCACTAAGTCATTTGAAGTTCTGTATGACCATTTTTCTTTGATACAAACTAAATTTATACCTCTTGCGCTATAATCTGATTTTAACTTTACTAAAATTTTTTTTATATTACTTGTGCTTTGCACTCTCTTTTCTATTGTTTCAATATCTAAAGGTTCTGAGGCTGCAAATAGAATGGCTTCAACTTGTCTTTCTAATTTATTTAAATTTTTTGGAAATTTAACAATATTATCTATTTTTTTAATTATTTTTTTCATCTAGTTTACTTTTTTAATTAAGATCTTTTCAAAAAATTTCTTTTGCATTATACTAGTAATACCTTGCTTGGTAAGTTCTAGACTTGCAGAAAATATTCCTGCTAAACCACTTTTTTTTAGTTTTTGATTAATATAAAAATTTTTAGGAATTAGATCTTCAATATCTTTCCATTCTTTAATCATAGAAAAGTTATTTTTAATCTGATTTATCCCCTCCTCAGTAGTGAATACAGGAAGCTTTGGGATATTAATTGTTTGAAAGGCTTTTTGCATTTTTATTGTAGAGTAAGTTTTTAAGAGATCATAAAGACTAACTTTATAGACTGGTGTGTTAATTGATTTAATTCCACCTTTTATGCCTCTATAAAAAATATTTACTCCTATCCTATTTTTTTTTATTAATTGATCAGATAACAACCTTATAAGTTCTAATTTTTTTAATTGAAGTTTTAATTTTTCGGCTACTTCAAGAGCTTTAAAATCATCTTCATCTTCTGGCAAAAGTAATTTAGACTTTAAATACGCTAGCCATGTTGCCATAAGCAAATATTCAGAGGCAACTTCTAAATTTAAATCCTTAGCTTCTTTAATATATTCTAAAAATTGATCTGCGAGTTTGGTTATAGAGATTTTTGTTAAATCAACTTTTTGAGATTTAGCTAAATCCAACAAAATGTCAAGAGGGCCAGAATAATTTGGTATTTCTATTGGAATTGTTTTTTTTAAATTTGATTCCATTTTTAATTTTAACTTAAAAATTTATAAAATTCTGAAGTTTTTTTCTTGGTAAAGGCGTCTATATAGGGTGTTTCCTTTAGTATTTTCTTTACTTCGTGCATTTTACCCGCACAATATAAAATTAAGTTACAGCCAGCTTCATGAGCTAACTTACTATTCTTTGCTATATTATAGTTAAGAGCTTTCATCGAAATATCATCAGAAATTAAAATACCTTTAAAACCTATTTTTTTTCGGATTATTTCTTTTATTATAATTTTTGAATGAGTGACGTTATCTCTGTCGTCAATTTTTTTATAAAGAATATGGGCCGTCATTGCAAAAAAACTTTTTGTATTCTTAAAACATTTAAAATCATTTTTTTGAAGTAATTTCAATTCTTCTTTAATTACAGGTAGCTTAAAATGACTATCAACATTGGCTTTTCCGTGGCCCGGAATATGCTTAATAACTGTTGCTATTTTATTATTTTTATAAAATTTAATACATGCCTTACCAAATTCGTTCACTATAATTGGGTTTTTAGAATAGCTTCTATTTCCAATTATTCCATGCGCTTTTTTTTGATGCAAGTCTAACACAGGGGATGTATTAATGTTAATTCCTAGGTTTCTCAAGTGCATTGAGATTGAATTTATGTAAGATTTATAAATTGTTAATCCAATTTTTTTATTAATTTTATAAATATCTCCAAAATATTTTTGATTAAACATAGTATTGTCTAAAATATTAATAAGTCTAGTAACTCTACCTCCTTCTTCGTCAATTAAAATAGGATATTTTTTATCTTTCATTATATTTTTAATTAAACTTGTTAACTTTTTTAATTGTTTTTCTGACTTAATATTTCGCTGAAAAAGAATGACACCCCATGGTTTTTCTTTTTTAAACATTTTTATTTCCTGAGGTGTTAAAGAAATTCCAGAAATACTAATAATGGCAGCTTTTCTAATCATTTATCAAAGAGTCTCCAAAAATTTCTTTTTTTTTTTTTATTTTCATTTTTAAAATCTGAATTAAATTCTATTACTTTATTGGTGTCATTAAGGAGGATTGGTAGTCCCTTCGTGTTGTTTATAATTTTTTTTTCAATTGTCTTTCTGTTCTTATTAATTTTAGTTTGTTGGTTATCTGAAAAGAAAGTATTAACTACAAAATATAAAAAGAGAATAGAAAATAAAAATACTAATACTGATAAAATATTTTTAATCATTACATCTTGGATAGCAAGGTAACTCCTAATATTTTCATCGCATTTTCAATTGTCGTGCTTACGAGCTTAATAATTAAAAGTGTGTTACTGTTTTTTATTTTTCCATCTACAATAAATTTATATTTTGGGTCATCGTTACCTTTACTCCAATATGAGTGAAAAAGAGTAGCCAGCTCATATAAATAAAATGGTATACGATGTGGCTCAAACTTAGCTGAAGCTGTTTCTATTATTTTTGGCCAATCAAGAACTTTTCTTAATAAATTTAACTCATAAATGTTCAATTCAAAATTATTTTCATCAATTTTAAAAATATTATTATTGTTGATTTTTAGTGTTCTGAACAAAGATGAAATTCTAGCGTATGAATATTGCACATAGAAAACTGGGTTTTCTCTAGTTTTTTCTAAAACTTTATCAAAATCAAAATCTAGCTCTACATCATTGCTTCTATTTAGCATCATGAAACGTATAGAATCTTTATCAACTTCTTTTAAAAACTCACGTACTGATATAAAATCTCCTGATCTCTTTGACATTTTATATGGTTGTCCATTTTTATAAAGTTTTACCAACTGACAGACACGACAAATTAAGGAAATTCTATTATCTGATAGTGCACTTGTGGCAGAAGATATACGTTTAATATACCCAGTGTGATCAGCTCCAAGTATATTGATTAAATGGTCATAATTTCTGGAAACTTTATCGGCATGATAGGCAATATCGTTAGCAAAATAAGTCCAGGTTCCATCATTTTTTTGTAGAGCTCTATCTGTGTCGTCCCCAAAAATTGTTGATTTAAAAATTAATCTTTTAATTTTTTTCCAATTCTTACTTTCTTCTCCCTTTGGAGGACTTAAATATCCCTCTTCTACAAATTTCTTTTCTTGAAGATGTCTTATTGATTTTGCAACTAAATCCTTTTGCACCAAAGATTTTTCTGAAACAAAATTATCATGGGAAATACCTAGTGATTTAAGATCATTTTTTATCAAAATCATTGAATATTTTAGTGATAACTCACTTAATGAAGGGAAAATTTTTTTAAAATCAGATAAGTCAATTTTAGGAGATTCAATTAATATTTCTTTAGCGATATCAAGAATATATTCACCTGGGTATAAATTCTCTTTTTTAATAAATTTTTCATTAAATTTAATCTCTCTAAGTCTAAAAAAAACAGATTCAGTAAAGTTAACTATTTGGTTACCGTAATCATTAATATAATATTCTTTTGTGACAATATTTCCATTAAATTTTAAAAGATTTGCTAATACATCACCATAGATAGCGCCACGTGAGTGTCCTATATGCATAGGACCAGTGGGGTTAGCAGATACAAACTCTATATTATATTTTTTTTTTTTATTGGAGCTTGATCCATACTTATCATTAGATTTTAAAATTTCTAATATTATTTTTTGATATGTTTTTGAATTAAATCTAAAATTTAAAAACCCAGGACCAGCTATTTCCACTTCTGAAAAATCATTTAAATCTTTGATTAATAAATCCTTAATAAGATTTGCAAGGTTAATGGGTGATTGCTTAGTTTTTTTCGCTAAGACTAATGCTATATTGGATGAAAGATCAAAATTAAATTCTTGAGGTGGTACTTCGATAACAACACCATCAAAACTTGTGTTTGTATCAATATTGAAATTTTGAAAGTTTGCTACAACTAATCTTTGTATTTTTTTTTTATATATTTCAAAAATATTCATTTTAAAGAATTAAATAAATTAATTGCATATCTATCTGTCATCCCAGCAATATAATCACAAATATTTCTGTCAGTATTATTTTTCTGATATAATGATTTCTTAATAAACTTTGAAGGATTTTTTTTAATTTTTTGAAATAGAACCTTAATAATTTTTTTACCATTATTTGTTTTTTTTAATACATTTTTACTAAAATACATTTTTTCTTTTAAGAAAGATTTAATTGTATTGTCAAATAGTTGCATTTCTTTTGAAAATGACACTAGTGGAATTGTTGAACTGTAAATATCTTTTATGCAATTAATCTTTTGTTTTTTAATATTTCTTTTTGTGTTTAAAATAATATCATTGACCATTTCGTTTATAATCTCTCTAATAATTTGACGTAAAACTAACTCACTACCTTTTTCTTTGATAAATTTTTTATGTTTATTTATTATTCTAGAAAGAATAGGTATATTTTTTAAATCTTCAATTGTATAGAGCTTGGCTCTTAGGCCGTCTTCAAGATCATGGCTATTGTACGCAATATCGTCTGATATTGATGAAAGTTGTGCTTCTAGAGATGGGCTAGATAAATAATTGATTTTATTTTTAAAAAAATTTTTACCTAAAATATTAAAAAATTTATCTTGATTTTGTACAGGGCCATTGTGCTTAACTAATCCATCGATAGTTTCTAAAGATAAATTCAAACCTTTAAAATTATAATATTTATTTTCTAGCAATGTAATTATTCTCAAAGTTTGTATGTTGTGATCAAAACCACCTGATGAACTCATACAATCATTTAAAGCATCTTCACCAGCATGACCAAACGGTGTGTGCCCTAAATCATGTGAGAGACTTAGGGTTTCACATAAGTCTTCATTTAAATTAAAACATTTTGCAAGAGTTCTGGCTATTTGAGCAACTTCTAAGGAATGGGTTATTCTAGTTCTGTAGTGGTCACCAGCTGTATTTACAAAAACTTGAGTTTTGTGTTTAAGTCTTCTGAAAGCAGTGGAATGAATCACTCTATCCCTATCTCTTTGATAGGGAGAACGTAAAGAACTAGACTGTTCTAAGTAAATTCTTCCTTTAGATTTAATTGGCACTGCTAATTTAGAATATTTTAGAAATGATTTTTTTTGCATAAGAATAAGTAAAATTGTATAATACATTATTTATAAAATATGACTAATAAAATTGAATTTACAAAAGAAGCCAATGATCAAATAATGAGAATTGTATCCGAACGTGGAAATAATTGTTATTTTAGAATTTCTGTTCAAGGTGGAGGGTGTTCTGGTTTTAAGTATAATTTTTCTTTTGATGGAAAAATTGAGGATAATGATATAATTTTTAATAAAACTATTATTGATAGTAGCTCTTTAGAAATCATTAAAGGTTCCGTGGTTGATTACCAAAAAGAAATGATTGGTGATTCTTTTGTGATAAAAAACCCACAAGCTGCATCTTCTTGTGGTTGTGGTTTATCTTTTTCTGTGTAGATGAAAATTGCTTCATGGAATGTAAATTCAGTAAGAGCTAGAATGGTTAACATTTTGGATTATCTGAAAAAAGACAAACCAGATATAGTGTTCCTTCAAGAAATTAAAACTGAAAACATTAATTTCCCATCTGAAGAATTGAAAAAAATAGGCTATGAGTCATTTGTTTTTGGACAAAAAAGCTACAATGGAGTTGCATTTTTATCAAAAATAAAAATAGAAAATGTCAATTTAAATTTTATTAAGGACGATCTAAATCAATCTAGAATTATTACTGGTGACATAAAGTTAAAAGAAAAAAAAATAAAACTTATTAATATTTATGTTCCAAATGGTAATCCTGTAGACACAGATAAATATGAATATAAAAAAAAATGGTTAAATACATTTTTAAAAGCAGTTAAAAAAAATTTATTATCAGAAAAAAATATTATAATTTCTGGAGATTTTAATATAATTCCAGACGAAATTGATGTCTATGATCACAATAAATTCATAAATGACGCTTTGTATAAAATTGAAATTAGAAAATATTTTAGGGAATTATTAAACTATGGCTTTAAGGATATTTACAGACATCTAAAAAAAAACAAACAAGAGTATACGTTCTGGGATTACATGGCAGGCTCATGGCCAAAGAACTACGGGATGAGAATTGATCATTTTTTAATTTCAAACAATTTGCTAGAAAATGTAAAAGCAATAGACATTAATCAAAACCCTAGAGGTAAAACAAAGCCCTCAGATCATACGCCAATAGAGTTAGAAATTATTTAACACGCCCGTAAACATCCTTGTATCTAACTATATCGCTCTCTTTTAGCCTACTCCCTAATTGGGCTTCAATTATTTTTACCGGTCTATCATAAATATTTTCTATTCTATGGATTGAACCTTTTGGCACAAAAACTGTGTCATTTTCTTTTTTAAAAAAAATTTTTTTACCAACAGTAATTTTTGGCTTGCCGCTTATTATAGTCCAATGTTCAGCTCTATGGTTATGTTTTTGAAGGCTTATAGATGACCTCTTATTAACAATTAATTCTTTTAATAGAAAATTCTTTCCCTTGAAAAAATTTTTATAGTTGCCCCAAGGTCGATAAAAGGTGTTTTTTTTTAAAATATTTTGTTTAGTTTTACTTTTTATAATTTTAAATATTTCTTTCCAGCTACCAAGGTCGGACCACATTAGATCTAATTTTATCGAATTAATTTCTTTAGCCTTTTCTAAAATTGCATAATCAAATGATATCGCCTTTATTTCATTAAAATATTTTTTGTTTAGAGTAATTGTTCTGTTTTTTATTTTAGCTTTAATTACTGCATCAAGACAAGAATTAAATAATTTTTTTTGAATAATTTTAGTATTGTTAATAATTGAGTCTTTTCTAGCTAATACGATCCCGGAATTCCAATAACCATTTTTTTTGATGATTTTTTTAGCTTTCTTTTCATTTGGCTTTTCAATAAATTTTGAAACTTTGAAAATTTTTTTTTTGTCTTTTTTGCTTATCAAATAACCATAGTCTGAACTTGGAAATTTTGGCTTAACACCAAATATGAATATATTCGTAGTATTTAAGTTAGATAAATTCAATTTTAAGATTTTATTAAATTTATCTTTTTCTGGTAGATAGTGGTCTGATGGTAGAAATAGAACTGGTTGGTTGATTTTAATTTCACTAATTAAAATTGAACTTATTATAGCAGGAGCTGTATTTTTTTTTAAAGGTTCTAAAATTATCTTAAATTTTTTTATTTTTTCTTTTCTAAGGATTCTACGAATTAATTTTTCATAGTTTTTATTAGTACTTATAATTGGACTATCAAAGATTGGATTTTTTATTCTGTCTAAAGTTTTTCCAAACAATGTCCATCCACCAAAATCTATAAACTGTTTTAGTGGGTTTTTTTTAAAGTTTGGAAATAGTCTTGTGCCTGAGCCACCACACAATATAACAGGCTTAACCTTCATTTAAATATCTGCGTAACACTTGGTTTCATTTTTCCCACCAGGATGTGTAGTTGCACCTTTGTAAGTAGGACCTACTGTTTGTGCGTATTTCCAAAGAGTGCCACTGCCGAAGTTAATTTTCTTTGGTTTCCATTTTTTCTTTCTTATTTTTAATTCTTTTTTTGTAAGTCTTACGTTAATAGTTCCTTTGTTTGCGTCTATATCAATTACATCACCATTTTTGAGTAATGCTATGGGGCCACCTACAAATGCTTCAGGACCTACATGTCCAATACAAAAACCTCTTGTTGCTCCTGAAAATCTTCCATCTGTAATAAGTGCAACTGTTTCACCTTTACCTTGCCCATATATTGCTGCGGTAGTTGAAAGCATTTCTCTCATGCCGGGACCACCTTTAGGGCCTTCATAACGAATTATTATTACATCTCCATCTTTATATTGTTTTTTTTGAACAGCATTAAAAGCCTGTTCTTCTGTATCAAAACATCTTGCTTTACCTGTAAATTTTAAATTTTTTAAACCAGCAACTTTAACTATTGCTCCTTCAGGTGCCAGATTACCTTTTAATCCAACCACTCCACCATCAGGAGAGAGAGGGTTGTCATATCTTCTAATGACTTTTTGGTTGTCATTAAACTTAACTGACTTGAGATTTTCTTTCATAGTTTTTCCAGTTACGGTCATGCAATTACCATGTATAAATCCGCCTTCATATAAAGTTTTCAAAATTATAGGTACACCACCTGCCTCGAACATGTCTTTAGCAACATATTTTCCACCAGGTTTTAAATCTGCTAAATAAGGAGTTTTTTTAAAAATTTTTGCAACGTCCATAAGATCAAATTTAATTCCACATTCGCTAGCAATTGCCGGTAGATGTAGCGCTGCGTTAGTAGAACCACCGGTAGCCGCAACGATCACTGCTGCATTTTCTAAAGATTTAACTGTCACGATATCTCGAGGTCTAATTTTTTTTTTTAATAAATTCATTACAGCCTTACCACTTAAATAGGAATATTTATCTCTTTCTAAATATGGTGCTGGTGTCCCAGAAGAGTAAGGCAATGCAAGCCCGATGGCTTCTGACACACATGCCATTGTGTTTGCTGTAAATTGACCTCCGCAGGCTCCGGCGCTAGGACAAGCAACTAATTCTAATTCAGTAAGTTCTTTCTCGGAAATTTTTCCAGCTGAATGTTGTCCTACTGCTTCAAATACATCTACTACTGTCACATCCTTACCTTTATATCTGCCCGGTAGAATTGAGCCACCATAAATAAAAACACTTGGTACGTTTAATCTACACATAGCCATCATTAAACCAGGTAGAGATTTATCGCAGCCAGCAACACCTACTAATGCGTCATATGAGTGGCCCCTAACAGTTAATTCTGTAGAATCTGCAATCACTTCTCTTGATATCAAAGATGACTTCATGCCTTCATGTCCCATAGCAATCCCATCAGTTACAGTAATCGTACAAAATTCTCTTGGGGTTCCGTCTGCTTCGATAACTCCTTTTTTAACAGACTGGGCCTGTCTCATTAATGTTGTATTACAAGGCGCTGCTTCGTTCCAAGTAGAGACAACACCAACAAAGGGTTTGGCAACATCTTTTTGTGTCAATTTCATTGCATAATAAAATGATCGATGCGGTGCTCTATTAGGTCCTAACGTCGTATGTCTACTTGGTAATTTTTTTTTATCAAATTTTGTCATTTAAATAATACTTGATACAATACTTTTTAATTTAGTTTGTTCAATCTTTAAATCTTTTAATAATAACTTATCATTATAGACAATATTTTTTGGTGCTTTTTTCACATAATTTTTATTATTAAGTTTTTGATTTAAAGAGATAATCTTTTTTTCTAGTTCATTTAGCTTATTTTCAAGTTTATTTTTTTGAGAAATTAGATCTATATTAGTTTCGAATTTAAGACCTATTTTTTCTTTTAATATGACAATTTGAATAGTTGAACTACTTTTATTTGATTTTGAAAAAATATTTTTAACTCTAGCTACTTGTTTTATTATTTCGATATTATTGTTGATATATTTTTTAATTTTTTTACTCTCTTTAAAATAGATAATGTCGCAAAATTCTTTGGGTGGGACATTAAGCTGAACTTTAGTTGATCTTATTGCGGTAATAATATCAATAACGCATTTGATTTCTTCAGAGTTTTTTTTGTATGATTGTATTTTCTTAGCAACAGGCCAATTAGAATTAATAAGGTGAGTTTTTTGTTCCTTGTTAAAATTGTTTTCACGCCAAACATATTCCGTAAAAAAAGGTATAAATGGGTGTAAAAGTTTCAAAATATTTGAAAGCATGTATGACGAGAACTGCTTTGCTTCTTTGTGTAGTTTCTTGTTTTTTGAGTTAAAAGTAGGTTTTAAAAACTCTAAATACCAATCGCAATATAAATGCCAAACAAAATTATAAAGAACCCTACTCGCTTCATCAAATCTAAAATCTTTAATATGTTTATTAACTAATTCAGTAGTTTTACAAAATTCATAGTAAATCCACTGATTGATCTTTAACTTTATATCTTTAGCATCTGTTTTTTTATTATATTTACAATTATTTATTTTTAAAAAATTATTAGCACTCCATATTTTTGTAATGAAATTTCTATAACCCTTAACCCTATCTGTGGAAAGCTTTACATCTCGTCCAGGCGACGCCATTGAGATTAAAGTGAATCTAAGAGGATCAGCTCCATATTCATTAATTAACTCTAGTGGATCTATAACATTTCCTTTTGATTTTGACATTTTCTCACCTTTTTCATCCCTGACAAGCGCGTGCACATAAACTCTTTTAAAGGGTGTTTCATTCAGAAAATGGTTCCCCATCATTAGCATTCTAGCAACCCAAAAGAATATTATATCAAAACCCGTAACTAAAACTGAAGTTGGGTAAAATTTTTTTAGTGTATTTGTTTTTTTTGGCCAACCAAGTGTAGCAAAGGGCCAAAGGGCAGATGAAAACCAAGTATCTAAAACATCTGTTTCTTGTACTAGACTGAAAGTTTTTTTTTTGTAAAATTTTTTAGCCATCATTTCGGCGTCTTTACCATTTTCAGCTGCAAATATTTTACCATCATTGCCGTACCAAACTGGAATTCTGTGTCCCCACCAAATCTGTCTTGAAATACACCATGGTTCAATATTGTTCATCCATTGGAAGAAAGTTTTAGTCCAATTTTCTGGATAGAAAGTAGTTTTTTTTGTTTTTACTTTTTGAACTGCTTTCTTTGAAAGTGATTTTGCATCTACAAACCACTGTTCTGTTAATAGAGGTTCTATTACTGTATTAGACCTATCTCCATAAGGTACTTTATTTTTGATGTTTTCAACTTTTTCTAGAAAGTTTAATTCTTTAAGTGCAATAATAATTTTTTTTCTAGCTTCGAATCTATCAAGGCCAATATAGGGCTTAATGCCATTTTTATTAATTGTCCCATTTTTCTCTAAAATATTAATAATTTCTAATTTATTTCTTTTTCCAACATCGTAATCATTAAAATCGTGTGCAGGTGTAATCTTAACTGCTCCTGTGCCCTGTTCAGGATCAGCGTAATGATCTTCAATAATCTTAATCTTTCTATTGACAATCGGGATTACAGCAAATTTTCCAATTAAATTTTTGAACCTTTCATCCTTTGGATTTACTGCAATAGCAGCGTCACCCATCATAGTTTCAGGTCTTGTTGTTGCGATAGTTATTTTTTTATCTGAATCAAATATAGAATAAGTAATGTAGTAAAGTTGTGATTGAACTTCATTTTGTACAACCTCTAAGTCAGAGATAGCAGTTTGTAGTTTAGTGTCCCAATTAACTAATTTTTTATCTTTATAAATTAGTTTCTTATTAAAAAGAGCCACAAAAACTTTAGTTACTGCTTTGGACATTTCATTGTCCATTGTAAACCTAGAACGAGACCAGTCACAAGAACATCCAAGTTTTTTTAGTTGCTCAAGAATTATATTGCCTGATTCTGCTTTCCATTCCCACACCTTTTCAAGAAATTTTTCTCTTCCAATATCATTTTTATTTATATTTACTTTTGCTAGATTTTTTTCAACAATTGCTTGGGTTGCAATACCAGCGTGATCAGTTCCAGGTTGCCATAAAGTTTCGTACCCATTCATTCGGTAATATCTTATTAGAACATCTTGTAGGCTGTTATTAAGGGCATGGCCCATATGTAGCTTACCAGTAATATTTGGAGGTGGAATAACAATAGAAAAAGTTTTTTTTGCTTTTTGAGTACTTGGCTTAAATAAATTATTTTTTTCCCAAAAATCATAAATTTTTTTTTCTTGGATAGAATGATTGTATTTTGTAAATTCCATATGAGTATTTAGCTAAATTTGTTAAAGTTTTTATATCAAACGAATAGACTTCTTAAAATCATAGATTTTACTTTAATCAAACAATTAAATGGTCTAAATACACTTAATAAGGCTTTGGCCACGTGGCGGAATGGTTACGCAGAGGATTGCAAATCCTTCCATCCCAGTTCGATTCTGGGCGTGGCCTCCATTAAATTAGTTGTTTTTTTTTTTTAAAAAAAGTATGTTGCGTTTTATTCCTCGGTAGCTCAGTTGGTAGAGCAGTTGACTGTTAATCAATTGGTCGCAGGTTCGAGTCCTGCCCGAGGAGCCAAATTAACCTGTTTTTTCTAAAGCCGCTGTATTTTTTAATGCCAAGAGTATTTGATCTTTTTTTTCTTTTGACAAATTTGAAAATGTTTTAATTAAAAATGAATAGTTCAAATCTTCAGAATCAAAATTTAAAGTATTACCTTCTTTATAATCCTTAAATTCTTCATAGAAGTAAGTTATAGGAACATTTAAAAATTTTGATAATTGCATTAGTCTACTAGAACTTACACCGTTAGTTCCCTTTTCATATTTTTGAATTTGTTGAAATGTTACGTTAATGGCTTGTGCAACTTTTGTTTGAGTTAAGCCCAGCGACAATCTTCTTAATCTGAGTTTTTTTCCAAGGTGTGTGTTAAAATTTTCTTCCATTAAACTCCTTATTTTTTAAATAATTAACCTTAAATGTAAATTCTTTGCAACTATTAATGCAGATAAAATAATAAAAAAAAACTACTAAAATGTTACAAAAATACAAAAAAAAACATTGACAAAGATTAAATTCTAGATTTTTAGAACGTCTTAATCATATTTTTTGAGCCTATACTCCCAATGACCTGTCTTATCAAAAGATGCTTTTAGCCAAACATTTGTATTTTCATCGTACCAAACATCTGTATCAAGTTTTTTATTGTCATTTAAAGTTTCGTCACTAGATCTAAAATTAAATCTTAAAGCATCATAAGTTTTTCCATAAAGATTTAGCTTCTCTTTTCCTAAAAAAATGACCTTTTGTTCAATAATTCTTCCTGATATTGCACTTATTTGAGCTTTTGCTTGAACAATTTCATGATTCCACCAAGTTCCGACTGTATATTCTTTTGGAGATGTTAGTTGGTTTTCTGTACCTGAAATAATTAACACTTTCTTTGCCTTGTCAAAATTTATTATAGTACTTTTTAATTTATTATTTTGATTTGTTTTTGATTTAAATTCAATTAATTGATCTTGTTCGTAAACTTCTTCACTAATCGCATCATATTTATATAAATTAATACCTAGTTTTTTAATTTTAAACTTAATATCACTTTTAACCGTTAATATTTTGTTTTTTCTTTCAAATTTATAATTATGATATCCTATAGATTTATTGTTTCTAAATAGCTCATACTCCAATGAGTTAATAATAGCATAGTGCTCAATATGTGAATGGGTCTGCGTAGTAAAAACTAGGAATAATATAATTGAAAGAATGTTTTTTTTCATATATTTAAAAAATATGCTTCGTAACAGTGTTTTAAAACAAATTGGAAATACACCATTAATTAAATTAAAACAAGCCTGTGAATTGACTGGGTGTAATATTTATGGGAAAGCTGAATATCTTAACCCTGGTGAGTCTGTAAAAGATAGAGCTGCTCTTTTCATCGTAGAGGATGCAATTAAAAATAAGAAAATCCAAAAAGGGGGTATAATTGTTGAAGGTACAGCTGGTAATACAGGTATAGGCTTAGCAATTGTATCAAAAGCATATGGCTTAAGTTTAAAAATAATTATTCCAAAAACACAATCAATTGAAAAAAAAAATACCTTAAGAGATTTAGGGGCAGAACTTATAGAGGTTGAGGCAGCACCATACAGTAGTCCTAACAATTATATCAAACAATCAAAAAAAATTGCAGAGGATTTATTAGGTTCAAATCAAAATGGAGTTTATTGGGCAAATCAATTTGATAATATAGCAAATACAGAGTCGCATATAAAAACAACAGCACAAGAAATATGGACTCAAACTGCAGGTCAAATAGATGGGTTTGTTTGTTCCGTTGGTACTGGAGGTACTTTAGCAGGTGTTTCTATTGGACTAAAAGAAAAAAATAAAAATGTTAAAATTGCATTATCTGATCCAATGGGATCATCTTTATTTTCTCATGTTAAATTTAATAAATTAGAAAATTCAGGTAACTCTATAACAGAAGGAATTGGAACTTCTCGTATTACAAAAAACTATGAAAAAGCCCTAGTTGATGACGCATTTCAAATAACAGATGAAGAAGCTTTAAATATTATATTTAAACTTAGAGAAGAACAAAATATAGAACTAGGTGGATCATCCGGTGTTAACATAGGTGGTGCAATAAAACTTGCACAAAAATTAGGACCCGGACATAATATTGTAACTATTTTATGCGACCCTGGAAAACGATATGCTAGTAAAATTTATAATAAAGAGTTTTTAAATAGTAAAAATTTACCGTTACCTAGCTGGTTATAGTATCTGGCTTAAGAAAAGTTTAGTTCTATCTGATTTAGGATTTTCAAAAAAATCATTAGTTTTCGCTCTCTCAACAATACGTCCTTCGTCCATAAAAATCATATTGTCTGCAACTTCTTTAGCAAAACCCATCTCATGTGTTACGACAATCATTGTCATTCCACCTTTTGCAAGATCAACCATAACATCTAAAACTTCTTTAATCATTTCAGGGTCTAAAGCAGATGTAGGTTCGTCAAATAGCATTATTTTAGGTTCCATACATAGAGCTCTTGCTATCGCAGCTCTTTGTTGTTGGCCTCCTGATAATTGACCAGGAAATTTAGCTGCCTGATCTTCAATTTGTACTCTTTTTAAATTGTCCATAGCTAATTCTTCAGCTTGTTTCTTGGGCAATTTTTTTACCCAAATTGGAGCTAATGAACAATTGTCTAAAATTGATAAATGCGGAAACAAATTAAATTGTTGAAAAACCATTCCTACTTCTGCTCTAATATTTTCAATATTTTTAGTATTTTCTGAAATCTCATTACCATCAACTACAATTGATCCTTCTTGGTGCTCTTCAAGCCTATTAATGCATCTGATTAAGGTAGATTTACCTGATCCAGAGGGCCCACAAACAACAATTTTTTCTTTAGGTTTAACCTCAAGATTAATTTCTTTTAAAACTTGAAACTTATCAAACCATTTATTTACATTTTTTAATTCAATTATATTTGACATTTTATCTCTCCGTACTTAATTTTTTTTCTAAATTTTGACTATATCTACTCATTGAAAAGCAAATAATCCAAAAAACAAAGGCTGCGAAAACATAGCCTTCTGCTGCCATGCCTAACCATTCAGGATTAGTTTTTGCTAAGCCTATCATACCAGCCAATTCAAGCAACCCTACGACAAAAATTAATGGCGTATCTTTAATCAATGCTAAAAAGGTGTTTGCAATGCCAGGGATCACTAGTTTTAATGCTTGAGGCATAATAATTAAAAAATGCATTCTCCAATAACCCATGCCAAGAGATTTTGCCGCATCATATTGGCCTCTTGGAAGAGCCTGTAAGCCGCCTCTTACTACTTCGGCCATATACGCTGCTTCAAATAAAGTTATAGCAATAATAACTCTCATTAATTTGTCCATATAAGTTCCGTCTGGTAAAAACATTGGAAACATAACCGCAGACATAAATAAAACTGTTATTAAGGGGACACCTCTCCACAACTCTATAAACCCAATTGAAGAATATTTTATTGCAGGTAAATCAGACCTTCTACCTAGCGCTAAGAAAACACCAATAGGGAAGCAAAAAATAAGAGCAAAGGCAGAGACTATAAAAGTTAGTGATAGACCTCCCCACGCTCCAGTTTCAACCCATTTCAAACCAAATATTCCACCCGAAATAAGATTTAAAGCTATTATTGGAAAAATAAAAAGTAAAAACAAAATTATATATTTCTTAAATTTGTTAGGAAGAATAAAAATAGAAACGATCGATCCAAATAAAACTAGAAAAGAAGTATTAATTCGCCACTGTTCGGCATCTGGATACATTCCATACATAAATCTATTAAACCAAACCTTAACAAATACCCAGCAAGCCCCGTCACCAGTACAGTCTTCTTTTGAATTACCTAAAAAATTAGCATCAAAAAAAACCCAATTTAATAAAGATGGAAAATATTTTATTAAAATAAAAATCACAATTAAAGATAAAATCGCATTAATATTACTTGAGTTTAAATTTTTGTTAATTTGATCTAATGTTTTGTTGCCACTATATTCAATTCTTATAAAATGAAGGCCAAGAGCGCCGAATAGCAAAGGAGTAAGATAACTAATTACACTGGGTAAAAATCCAGTCATATTAAAATTTAAAAAAGTATTACTAATAATATCAAAAAATCCAATGACTAAAAGGATAATGCCTAAAATTAAATAAGTTTGAAGATTTTCTTTATTTGGTTTTAATGTAATTAAATTCATTTTTATTTTTCTTTTATAGCTACGCTTTGGTTGTACCAATTCATGAATGAAGAAATAGAAAGACTTAATAGCAAATAAGTTCCCATTGTAATACTTACAATCTCAATAGCCCTACCCGTCTGCATTAATGCAGTACCCGCAAATACAAGAACAATATCTGGATACGCAATAGCAGCAGCTAAAGAAGAATTTTTTGTTAAGTTTAAGTACTGATTAGTTGTAGGTGGAATAATTATTCTCATAGCTTGAGGTAAAACAACTAGTTTTAAAATTTGTGTTTTAGTTAGGCCAATTGAAGCTGCAGCCTCTTTTTGACCCTTTCCTACTCCTAAAATACCAGCTCTAACGTTTTCTGCTATAAATGTTGCGGTATACATTGACAGTGCCATAGCTAGTGCCATCAATTCTGGAATTATACTAACACCTCCTCTAAAATTAAAAATTGTAGCTGTCATTTGTTTTAAAACAGGGATTTCAAATTCAAGTTCTACACCTCCAATTAAAAAGCTTAAAAAAGGAAGTGCAAATAATAATACTGTTCCAATATAAAATGACGGAATATGTTTTCCAAATTCTTCTCTTTGTTTTTTTGCGTATTTAGAAACGAATATAATAGCAATAATTGCAGCCAAGACTGAATAAATAAATATAGAAAAATTAGTCCATATAAATTTAGGCACGTACCAACCTTTAACAGTTAAGTACGAAATGTCGTTAAAATTCATAGCTTGTTCAGGAAGCGGTAGCGCTCTTAAAGCGGCAAAATACCAAAAAAATAATTGTAGTAGCAAGGGTATGTTTCTAAAAATTTCGACATAAACTTCTGCAAATTTTGCAACTAGATAATTGGAAGAAAGTCTTCCGATTCCAACAGTTACACCAATTAAAGTTGCAATTATAATACCTATAACTGAAACTAAAAGAGTGTTTAGTAAACCAACTAAAAATGCTCTGGCGTATGAACGGGAGCCATCATAATCAATTAATGAAAAACCTATGTCAAAAGATGCTTCTTGTGTAAGGAACCCAAAGCCAAAAGCAATACCTCTATTATTCATGTTGACCTGCGCATTAAAAGTAAAATAACTGACGGTTAATACAATAAATAAAAGAGTTAGAGCTTGAGGTATTAATCTCTTCTTATTTTTTAGATCTAATGAAAAAGTTTTAAGATTCACTATTTTTTTTTAAGTAGTTAATTTGATTTTAAATTTATTCATTTAGAGTAATCATAAAAAAAAGGGCTAGATAAATCTAGCCCTTTCTAATTTTAAATTAGTATTAATAATTATCTAGCTGGTGCAACGTAAAGTATACCACCTTTAGTCCAAAGTTCATTTGGACCTCTGTCAGGCATAATTCCAGTGCTAGCTATGTGTTTCTCATAGATTTCACCGTAGTTACCAACTTGTTCAATAATTCTTAAGCTCCATTCATTATCTAAACCGAAAGCAGAACCTAATTCACCTTCAGAACCAACTAATCTCTTGATTTGTGGGTTTTCGGAATCTTTTAGGCTAGAAGCGTTTGATGAATTAATACCATACTCTTCAGCTTCGATCATAACGTTTAAAGACCATCTAACAATGTCTTCCCAAACAGCATCACCTTGACGTACAACTGGTCCTAGTGGCTCTTTAGAAATTGTTTCAGGCAATACTTTGTGATCATCAGGAGCAGTCATTTTTGTTCTTTGAGCAGCTAAACCAGATTTATCAGTAGTGTAAGTATCACATCTTCCTGCATCATAAGCAGCAACAACTTCATCGGCTTTTTCAAAAGCGATTGGTTCGTAACTTATGTTTTTAGAATTAAAAAAGTCTCTCATATTCAATTCAGTAGTAGTTCCTGTGTTTGTACACGCAGAAATACCGCTTTGAAAATCGTTAACTGAGTTAATTCCAGAGTTTTTTCTTACCATGAAACCTTGTCCATCATAAAAATTAACACCAACAAAAGTTAGCCCAATGTCAGCATCTCTAGATAATGTCCAAGTAGTATTTCTTGAAAGAATATCGATTTCTCCTGCGATTAGTGCAGTAAATCGTTCTTTCGCACTTAACGGTGTGTATTTAACTTTATCTGCATCACCTAAAACGGCAGCAGCAACTGCTCTACATACATCAACGTCAATACCAGACCAATTTCCAGCTGCATCTGCATTTGAAAATCCTGGTAGACCTTGTGAAACTCCACATTTAACAAAGCCAGCTTTTTTTGTATTTTCTAAAGTTTTTGATTTTTTTGAATTACCACCACCACCTTGCTGCGAACATGCAACAAGAACAAGTGAAGCAAAACCAATTAAAATCAAATTTTTAAATGTTTTAAACATATTTAAATATCCTTTTTTTATTGTTTAACTATTTTGACCGATCAAAATATTGATATTAGCTTAATTTAATTATTGAAAAGGATCAACGTAAGTATAAATAAGTTATACTACATATAGAAAGAAAAGATGCTTAATTACTAAATATAGGTTTTTAATTAGAAGATAGTCTATTTATTAATTGTAAATTTAGGAGAGGTCAATTCAAACAATCGACTGATTGTTCTTTTGTATGAATTATTCAGTTTTGTTGAAGAATTAAAGTTTTTATAATTAAAATTAGCAGTAACCATAATTGGAATTTTTTTTTCATAAAGAATATCAATAAGAGTAATAAATCTTTGTTGTTTATCAACATTTTCGTCACCAAAATCTGGTACGTTATCTATAAGGATAAAATTACAATTGTTTGCAATTTTTATATAGTCTTCAGCTCCAATTGGAACGCCACATAAATCATTAAAATTAAATCTAGCTAAACCTTCAAAGTAGTTTTTGATAACAAAATTTCTTCCTTTGACAGTAATATTTTTAGGTTTATTAGTTTTTCCTTTTGAAATTTCTCTAAAAATACTACTTGCTTGAAAAAAAACCTCATCACTAATTGGATAAAAAAAACGTTCTAATTTAGAAATTTCAGATTTTCTATAATCTTGATTTACAATTAACTCGTATTCCTTACAAAATATCTTTATTATATTAATAAAAGGAATGAATTGTTCTCTTTGTAGTCCATCTCTGTATAAATCATCTATTTTAATATTTGAACTTATAAGAATTTGGATATTTTCTTTAAAAAGAGCTTCAAATAACTTACCTAAAATCATAGCATCTACAATATTAGTCACTTGAAATTCATCCAGATAAATAAGATTAGCTTTACGTTTTAAGTTTTTTACAAAAGAATTAATCGAGCTGTCTTTTTTGTGGTGTTTAAAATTATGCCTAAATTCATGGAATTCAATCATAAACTCATTAAAATGTTTACGTTGTTTGGGAATGTTTAAATTGTCAAAAAAAAAATTAAGTATCATAGTTTTTCCCACTCCAACACCTCCGTGTAAATAAAAACCTAATTTTTTTTCATATTTATAAAATTTAAATAATATTTTTTTAAAAATACTATTATTGTCCTGAAATTTAATGAGTGAATCCAGGACATCTAACTGTTTTTTATTTTGTTGAAATTTTTGATCTGAACAAAATTTAAGAAATTTTTTTTTCATTACCTGCTAGAATTGGTGCGCTCTGATGGATTCGAACCATCGACCCTCGGTTTAGAAAACCGATGCTCTATCCAACTGAGCTAAGAGCGCTTTTAAACAATTTAATATAATTTTAACAATATAAAAAAGTTAAAAATAATTATGTTATTAGCTTCTATTAGAAACAAACTATATGATCAATATTAATTGGTCTTTTAATTCCAAATTTTTCATCCACTTCGTGCTGATGAATATGATGCGAGTGAACAAATACTGGAATCATTAAATTACTTGGAGTTTTAAGTGTGTATATAAAATTAGTACCCCGAAATTGTCTATCCACTACTTCCAACTTAAGATTACTTACATCATCATGCTCTAAATCCTCAGGTTGTATTAACAGCTTAACATCTGATCCCTTAGGATAATGTTTGATAAAATTACCTTTAATTGTACCAAGATCAATACTTTCTAAGGTGTTTTCACCTGTAACTTTTGCTGGAATTAAAGTGCCTCTATTTAAAAAATTTACAACTTCTACTGAATTAGGAAAATGATAAACATTATACGGATCGTCATACTGTTTGAGTTGTCCGTCTAAAATAATCCCACACTTAGCACCTAGATAGAATGCTTCATATGAGTCATGTGTGACAATTATAGTAGTGATTTTATGTTCTGTTAGTATTTTTTTTAATTTCACCTGAATTTCTTCTTTAAAATTTTGATCTACATTAGAAAGTGGCTCGTCCAACAATAATAATTCTGGACTCGACAACAAAGATCTTGCGAGTGACGCTCTTTGTGCTTCTCCAGAGCTAACCTGGTGAGGAAATTTATTTACAACATGATCTAAATGTAAAAATTTAATGACTTCGCTAATAGCTAAAGTTTTTTTCTTATTATTTTTTCTTTCAGCTCCAAATTTTATATTTTGAATGATACTGTAGTGAGGAAATAAAGAATTATCTTGAAATGCTAAAGATATATTTCTATTCTCAGGTTCAACATGTTTATCTTTAGATGATAATACATTGTTATTTAAAATAATTTTTCCTGACTCTATTCGTTCCAGACCTGCAATAGTTCTTAATATTGTAGTTTTACCTATTCCAGATGGACCCAGCAAACAAATTATATCTCCTTCATTCTCGATGTGTAAAGAAACGTTGTTTATTTTATTTTTAGTACTTGCAGTAAAAGTAACGTTATCTATCTCTAAAAAGTTTTTACTCATAATTTTAATCTTTAAGAATATGTCTAGATGTAATCAAAATAAAGAAACTTGCAATAATAATAAGAAATAAAGAAGGTGCGGCAGCTGCTTCGAGCAAATCTTGAGACGCAAAGATGTAGGCAGTTGTTGCAAATGTTTCAAAATTAAAAGGTCTCATTATTAATGTTATTGGCAATTCCTTGATAATTTCAATAGATATCAAAATACCTACTAATAAAATTGAGTTTTTTAAGTAAGGAATGTGAATATTAGTAAAAGTTTTAAGTTTTGAGTACCCTAAAAGATAAGCACTTTCATCAATAGAATAATTAATCTTCAAATAACCAGATTTAATCCCATTACTTGCTAATGAATAAAATCTAATAAAATAAACTAAAATTAAACCTAATATAGAACCAATAAAAATAGATTTAATAGTCCTAATTTCAAAAAAACTAATAATGGTATCGTCAATCCAGGATATAAAAGTAATGAAAGCGACAGCTAAAATTATTCCAGGTATGGCATAACCAGAGACAGAAAAAGTTGTTAAAATATTTAATAGATTACTTCTGTTTACTCTATTGCTGTAATTGGAAATAAAACTTAATGAAATTAATAAGATACTTGATAAAAAAACCAACCACATTGTATTTAAAAATAATTTAATTAAATTTAAATCTGCTAAATGTTTTGGAAAGCTAATAGTCCAATATAGCATTTGTAAAACTGGAAATAAAAAACTAATAAAAAAAACTACAGCACAAAAAGAAAATGCTAAAAATGATTTATGACCAGTTAAATTAATTGGTTTTTTTTTTTTAATTCCACTTTTAATAGGAGAGTGATATTGAGCTTTTTTTCGTGAAAAATTTTCAAGAAGAAACAATCCAAGAATAAAAATTAATAAATAAAAAGAAAGTCTATTTGCAAGGTTAAGATCATCAAATGAAATCCATGCATTATAAATTGCGGTTGTTAATGTTGAAATACCAAAAAAGGAAACTGAACCAAAATCTGATAAGGTTTCCATAGCCACCAGAGAAAGTCCAGCAACAACAGCCGGTCTTGCAGAAGGTAAAATTATATTAAGAAAGGATTTTTTTTTAGAAAATCCTAAGTTTTTACCAAGTTCAATTAAGTTTTGTGATTGATAATGAAAGGAAGCTCTTGTTAAAACATAAACATAACCAAATAATGAGAATGAAATTGACAAAATAGCACCCATCATTCCGTCAAATTTAGGTATGTAAAGATTATAATTAAAATCTCCAAATATATTTTTTAAAATTGTAAAAGCAGTGCCATAATTTTCAAAAAAAGCCGTTAGAGAATAAGCATAAATGTATGATGGTACTGCAAACGATAAAATTAAAGACCATTTAAAAAAATTAACTCCTGGGAAATTATAAAAAGATACTAAATAGGCACATGTAACACCAATTAAAAAAGTTAATGTTAAAACACCAACTAAAAGCACTACAGAATTAAATATATATTCCTGAAGAAAAGTTTCTTTTAAAATTGTAGTGTAATTACTAGTAGGATCAAAAAAACTACTAAAAACAGTCAATATAGGTATTGCTACAATTATTGATATAATGAAAGAACTTAAATACCAAATATTAAATTTTTTAAAAAACATTTATTGTATGCCCATAACACATTTAATGGGGCAAATCATTAAAAGTAATTATGGGCATTTAGGAAAAAAATTAATTTATTTTCTTCCATTTATTAGTGTCGATTTTTTTACACTCTGATGAAAAATAAAAATTTGTCAATTGCGATGACAAATAACTAAATTCATCAGTAGAATTATTTATATCAACAATAAATAAATCTTTTCTCATTTCTCTTTTTAAAAAACAAACTGAATGAAATCTCTTTATTTCCATTTTGCAGCTAACATTACTTCTAATGCAACAGCTTGTTTTTTTCCGTAAGATGCTACTTTTGTTTTAAGGTCTTGTTTGAAACCAAGGCCCATTGCTTGAACCAACTCATGTGGTTCTACACCATCAATAATTGGATATTCAAAAGTATTATTAACTATATGTTCTTGGGCTTCTTTAGTTAATAAAAACTCAAGTAGCTTTATGGCATTAGCTTTGTTTGGGGCTGTTTTAACTACACCTCCACCACTAATGTTCATGTGAGTTCCTCTACCATCTTGATTTGGAAAGAAAGGTAAAACTTTTTTTGCTGCTGCTTTTTGTTCTTCACCTTTACTACCTGATAACATCAATGCGTAATAATAAGTATTTGCTACTGCTAAATCAGCTTCACCTGCTGCAACTGCTAGAATTTGAGCTCTATCATTTCCTTTTGAATCTCGAGCCATATTTGACACGATACCTTTAGCCCATTTTGCTGTAACTTTTTTTCCATTATTTTGAACTAATGAAGCAACAAGAGATTGGTTATAAACGTTATTTGATTTTCTAATTACAACTCTACCATTCCATTTAGGATCAGCAAGATCTTCATACCTCATTCCTTTAAGATCATTTGCATTAACTCTCTCAGGTGAATAATAAATAATTCTTGCTCTTTTGGCTATCCCAGTCCAGTTCCTAGATCTTAGATTAGATGGAACAGCAGCTTTTATTTTTGAAGACATTGAATTTTGAAACATGCCCGCCGCATCAAATGCACCCAATCTACCTGCGTCTGCAGTAATATATAAATCAGCTTTTGAATCAGTTCCTTCTTCAATTATTCTTTTTTGAAGAGCTTTATCTTTACCGGAAATAACGTTTACTTTAATTCCTGTTTTAGCAGTAAATTTTTCGTAAAGTTGAATGTCTGAATCGTAGTGTCTTGCGCTAAAAACATTAACTTCGTTTGCAAACAAAGAAGTTATGCAAAATGTTAATATCGTAGCTAATAGTGTTATTTTTTTCATTTTTTCCTCTTATTTATGTTAATATTAATGATAACGATAACTATTCGCATTGATAATGATTATCAATATCACTAGATGTCGCACCTTAGAAAAATGACGATTTAAAAGAATTACTTGAATGGGGAGTTAAAAATTCGAGTTGTGAATTTAGTTATTGTCTTTATTAAAAACACTAGGAATTGTTGAAAGTTTTGGAGTTTCAGAATTTTCCTCTGTAAGAATAAGAACTGAAGAATCTTTTGGATGTGAATCATTAAGCTTAATAATTGAATTTTTTGACATAATATTGTTAAGATTTACAATTGCATCTTGGAGTTCTTTTATATTTTCCTCAAAAACAATTATTTGATTCTTTGAATTTGATAGTTTTTTTTTAACATCATTATTTTCAATGATTAATCTTTCATAATTTTCTCTGTAAAAAATTAATTGGCTTTCAATTTTGGATATTAGTTTTTTTTGTTCATCATCGCTATTAACCAAAATGGTATTTTGTGAAATATTTTTTTTTGTATTATTTAATAAAGTTATATCTTGTTCCAAATCTACAATTTTAAGAAGGAAATTTTTTTCATTTTTTTCAAAATTTTTTATTAAAGAATTTTGATCTTTTAATGTTTTAATTATATCTTCTGATAGATCACTTTCTTTTTCACCTACAAAACTTTCTTTATTTGTTCCTGGGTCATTTATATTATTTGCTGTAAAATCATTTTTATTAATAAAATGTTCTTTATCAGTGAGATAATTTTTATTATCATCTTTATTATTGACATCACCTACCCTGCTATCTATTTTTAAATGTTCAATTTGTTCCTTTAAATCATTAATTTTAAGATTTAAATCAAGGTTAATTTTTTCTAAATTAATAACATCTAAGTTTTGTTCGTTATATTCTTTATCTAAAATTAAAACATCCTCTGTGAAATTAGTGGGTTCAGATACTTTATTTTGAAAATTTTTAAAATATTTTTCAGCTTCTGAAATTATTTTTTCTGTAGCTGGAGAAACATCATCATTTGTCTTGTAATTATTTTTAATTATTTCTGGGTGTTCTATTTTATCGATACTTAATTTTTTTTTAGGCTTTGAGTGTATATCTTCAATTGCATTCAAGATACTTTCTAAATTATAAGACTCATTCATAAATTTATAATAGCAAATTTTTTCTTAATTAAAATAATTAGTTCGATATATAGAAATAATAATGTTAACTCTTTTTTACATAATCAGAATCAACATCTAATTAATAGTAATTCTCTTTATAATTAACTTAAGATTTTTTGAGATAGTTTTGTTTGTATTAATAATAAAAGAATTTTTTTTAGTCCTAGAAAAATTAATGTATAATTTCATTTGTCTCTTTAATTCTTTTGAGGAAAGCTCTTTTTTTCTTTGCTCAATTTTAGTAACAGCAGCTGTGAGAATTATCCACAGGTCAGGTTCTGGAAATAAATTCAATATATATCTAGTTATTTTTTTTGGAAGATTAAAATTGTACCTAATAGGATCAATCGTTAGGTCATGTGCGTATCTATCGAAGACAATAAGTTGATTTTTTTTTTTCAGGTTAGTTAAAAAAAATAGCCTATAAATAATTAACCATGACAATATTTTAAATAAACTAGCAATTTTTGATGGAGTTTTGATTATGTTATGTGGATTTTTAACAACAATTCTTTTATCAGTTAAAAAAAGGTAAGGTCTTAAATGAAGGTATCTTATTTTAGCATATTTTCCCGAAAGACTCCTGCTCAGCTTATCAATTATAGTTGATTTTCCAGATCCATCAACTCCCATAAAAGCTATCACACAAGTTGGTTTTTTTTTATTTATAAAATTCATATTTGCTTTATATAGTGAATATATAAATAATATATTATAAATGTAATGATAAAAAATAAATTTCCAAAAAAAAAGTATTTAAATTCTACTGAATATTTTAACGATTATATCAACTTAAAACATAACTTGCTAAGGCAAGTAGATAAAAAAAAATTGAACGAAATTATTAAAATAATACTTAAGGCAATTAAAATGAATAAAAAAATATTTTCTTGTGGAAATGGAGGTTCTGCGACAACTGCTGAGCATTTAACATGTGATTTTTCAAAAGGATCATGTACAAACACAAAATTAAATATAAAAAGCATTTCACTAAATTCAAACACGGCCTTGATAACGGCAATAGCTAATGACATTTCTTATGATAAAGTTTTTTCATATCAACTTGAAAGATACGCAAATACAAATGATATCTTACTTTTGTTTTCAGTATCTGGTTCAAGTAAAAATATACTAGAGTGTGCACACGAAGCAAAAGTAAAAAAAATTAAAACTATTTCTTTCACAGGTTTTAATGGTGGTAAAATAAAGAAATTATCAAATTATAATATAAACTTTCCAACAAATAATTTTGGGATTGTTGAAGATTGCCATCTTACTGTTATGCATTATATTTCTCAATATATTAGGATGCTAAATATTAAAAGTATTAAAAATATTAATTTTTAAATTTCAGTTAATAAATTTCGAACTAACTATTCTTTAGCCTCTGTTGGTATAGTAGCTGGCCTAGCGGCAATAGAGACAATTTTTTTTGACAATGTCAGTTCTCTTGCAATAATATAAATGCCAGCTGCAATAATTAACATATTTCCTATATAATTATTTATTGTTGGAATATCTCCAAATATTAAGAATCCTAAAATAGCCCCTGCAAAAATTTGAATATATTGTGTTGGTGCAAATAAAGATGAAGGTAAATGTCTTGCGGAATTAATAATAAAAATTAATGCAATTCCTCTAATTATGCCACTTGTAAAATTTAAAACAAAATCATTTAGGCTCATTAGAACAAAATGGTTAAATAGAAAAACCCCAGAAAAAATTAGTAAAAAAAATTTTCCATATATTAAAAATGAATAAACATTTTCTATTTGGCCGTGTTTTTTTACTATTAACCAACTAATAGATACGAATAGCGGTGCTAAAAAGGCTAAAAGAATATATTTATTTAAAGGTTCATTAAATGGATCTAAAGAAATCATAACACCAATAAAACCGATAATAATAGCTGTATATCTTCTCCAGCCGACTTTTTCTCCTAAAAATAAATTTGCACCTATCGTGAGAAGCAAGGGCTGTGTAAATGCAACGCTATATATAATGACAAGAGGTAAATGACGTAAGCTTGTTATAAAAGCTAACATTGCCAAAAATATAAATGCAGTACGTAAGAAGTGAATTTTTATATGTGCTTTTTTTAATTTTACCCATCCATTTCTCATTTGAGTAAAAAGAAATATTGGCAAAAGAGCTGAAATTGAATTTACAAATATAATCTGTGAAACATGATAAGAGCCTGTAAGTTTTTTGTTAAAAGTATCAAAAACAACAAAGAGGATATATGCGAATACTGCAAGTGAGAAATCTATTAAATAGATTCTCTTTGTGACTGATTTCATTATATAAGATTTACTAAATCTCTTTTCTTTCCTTTGAATGTCGGTGTCTGATATTTAAAAGTATACTTTTTTGGAAGACATCTTTGTTTAGCTTTTTCCCAAATAGCTAGCCATTGTTTAAAATTACAAATTTTAATATTTTTTTTAATTTTACTTCTCACACAAAAATTAGGAAGCAGGTCACGGCCAGATGGTTGTCCAGATTTATGATATCTTAAATCCATACTGATTCTAAAGTTGTTTGAAATATTTGGTAATGAGCAATGTACTGTATGTTTGCTAAGTAAAACAATATCACCAGGATTTGCCTCCAAAGCTACAGTTTTTAATTTATTTAACAGCTCACTGTTTCTAATATGTGCCTGTCCTTTAGAATCAGCGTCATGATTAAATAAACCTTTTTTCTGTAAGCCTGGAACTGTAATCATGCACCCATTTTTTTTAGTAGTTTTAGTAAAAGGAATCCAACATGTGATTAAATCCGTGTATTTTTGTCCTCTTAAACTTAGAACACCAGCGTCTTGATGCCAAGGAGTTCTTCCGCTTAAGCCGTCATATATAGTTTTTTTTTTTAAAAATTTTTCAGGTTGCTTAATTCTGGAATTTTGTACAGGGTTTGAATTTATTTCTGATCCAATTAGTTTTTCGATTACATCTAAGATATGACTATTCCTAATTAAGTTCCAGACTGATTGAGAGGCAAAAAAATCACTATCCTTTTTTAAATTTTCTTTAGGAGGTCTAATATTAAAATACTGATCAAAATCTTTAATATTCAATTTTGATAAGCAGGTGTATTTTTTCCAAAAATCGTACTCAAGTACTGTGTCACATTTTTTTTTTGGAACAAACTTATACACCAATCTATCCATTGTAAATTCAATGTCGTTCAAGATAGGTTTTAAATCCAAATTAAAATTTAAAACGTTTCTAACAACTAGGAAACCTTGTCTATCAAACTTATCTTTAAGTCTTGAGGTCATTTGGGAATTCTAAAGTTCTTTGAGTTATTATTCAATATAAATTAGCTAACATTTTTCATTATATAATTTGAGTCATGAAAAGATGAAAGCATCTTAAAAATTAAGTGTAAACACCTTCTTTCACTTGTATCATTTTATATAACATGTCGTTTAAGGGTGTTGGCAC